>Ga0209611_10006784_pt1 | contig 18581 bp, 8 predicted proteins | sample S1TSphgellanicum_3_FD_187693 | JGI IMG/M metagenome (GOLD analysis project Ga0209611, IMG submission 187693) | Host-associated microbial communities from peat moss isolated from Minnesota, USA - S1T2_Fc - Sphagnum magellanicum MG (SPAdes) (version 2) | ecosystem: Host-associated > Plants > Peat... | reverse complement strand
CAAAGAGCATTTTTTCACATGTTGAAAATTCATATGTACATATTCTTTAAACACCTAACTTATAACATCTAATTCATCTCAATGCATTTTTAACTTGCACAAATCTAAATGCAAAAATGTTATGTGTAAATTCACATTGTGCACATACCTGCCCACACATGTGGAATAACTAATTCATGTATTTATACTAAGTGTCCCATATCATTTTGTAATTTGAATTAAATGGTTTCAAATAAAATATTGTTCTTAGTCCAAAACACACATTATTCTTTTCTTTGAAATCGATTATGTCCACACTTTTACATGTTTTCCTACACATTAATTTTATCATTGTGTTTTCTTCTTACAATTTATGTTTTTTAAAAACACCTTGTTCATTTTTTTTAAATTGCTTTAACCTTACCAATAGCAAAAATTCCTTCATTTTAATGTTCATCAACATCAAAAAAATGCCATCGAACATGTTGCCACAACCTTAAAACCATGATCACATTTGGTAAAAGAAAATCCTTGGAAAACATTTAATGCAAACCTTTAAAGATCTTCCAAAACACCTAAACTTAATGTATTATGATATTAAAATGTATTAATTTATCCAAAAAAATATTATCCTAATACATAGGTGGTTTTGCACTAATGTGTTGAACAAAAAATACATTTTAAAATTTGGGTTTCGCATTTTTTTGCATTGCCAATGATGATCAATTAACATAATGCTATAATATTAATATGTTTCAAATTAATTTAAATAAATTATCTAAAAGATAATTGATTACCAAACATTAGTAATTCATGATCATGTAAATTGTCGATGAGATTGTTTTCACTTCCATTGATTTTAGATTATGAAATTTAATTTTCACCTACTAAAACATTAACTACACCTGTGATGTCCTTTTTGGCACCCCTTGTTGCATCAAAAAAAATTATTGTGAAGTCTTTTCCAATATCCCCAAATGTCCTTCCTACCATGCTTCCCAATGACCCTTAGTTTGAAAAATATAAAATATAAAATAGTTTTTAATGTGCTGAATAATTAATATATTTTAAATTTTGAACTTTGACATATGAATTTTAATTCTAATTTTTTGGCAAGTAAGAAATATGATTATTAAAAACACAACAATTTTCATAAGTTTATTATTGTCATTATGGCTAGATGATTCACAATTAGTACATTTGAATGTATTAGGCAAAGGTTTGAATCTAATTGCCTTCAAATATGGCTTTTATAATTTTGATTGCATTTTTTAAAAAAATTGACATGGCTAATAAGTTTAATAAAATTTGGAAAAATAAAAATGATAATTTATGTTGAACCCATGTACTACAATAATATTATATTATTGCCAAAAAAAATATTTTCATATTCATTTATGCGTTACATCATGTCATCAATATTCTAACATACCAATTATTATTATTTCCATAAATCTCTGACATCAAATGATCATGTAGTTTATTATGTCTTGTGTGAACATGAAATGTAGGATTCCATAATGGAAGTTTGATGTGTTAGTTGTTATATTCATATATGACAATCATATTTTATATGTGGATGTCTGCATTGGCCAAAAGTGGAAGAAGTCAAGTTGTTTACATTCAAGGTTTAGATGTTGACCATTATAACATGTTTTTAACTTTGGTAAAAGACATTATTACAATTAATTACTTTAGCTCATCACTATATTTTTTGACATTAATGTGTAACCACATGTAAAATGCTTAGCATCATTAACACAACCAACCAAAAGTGCAACATAAAATTTGTGCGACCTTATATTTTTGTACATAATATTTTGGTTAATATGTTTCATGAAATAAACTTATCTCCTTTTTCAACATAATTTTCATTAAAGTATTGATTGTGGTAGATATCCTCACCAAAGTACACCTAGCCCATGTTACCACCATGATTGTTGCGTTTGACATATGAATCAAGACCCATTATACATTTCACATAATAAAAAGTCTAATTATTATAACAATTCCATTGCATTTGTAATGTTTAACCTAGTACAAATTAATGTTTGGCATTGGAGTCATTTACTATAAATAATAAATATTTAGGATAAATAATACCCTTTAAATGGTTGGTAAATGTTTATTGTGGCACTTTTAATTTTCCTACACAACTAATAGATATTTAAAAGCGTGTTTGCTTAATAGTATTTGAAATTACATTTATGGAAAGGAAGGTGATTATTTGAGATGAGTAAAAAAAATCTATATGCATGAATCAATTTATAACATATATGCACTTCCCATATCTTTCAATGCACATAGTTTCAAAATTAATTTATTCCAATAATGGTGTATAATTTATAAAAAAAACATTGCTTTTAACATTTTATTTCCATGCATTGTACTATATGTTTACCATGTATTAACAAAGGTGTTGAGTGGGTTAACTTCATTTATGTTTATTTTTTCTTTTAAAATTTTTGTTAAATTTCATGCATTCATGTTTGTGATGTTAACTATCCATTTAATTTATTTTCTTATTTGCCAATATGTCATACTTGTCACATTTTATAACTTCAATGATTGATCCAATTATAGCTAAAGCCTAATTGACATTAAAGATGCCATGCCATGAAAGGTGGAATTTCATTGGTGAAGAACAATAAAATGTCAACAATGTTCATAATACATGCATTACTAAACAATATATATTACACCTTAGGTTTATATATACCATGACATTGTAAGAATTGTTGTAACCAATGTTGGTCGATTCAAGCTTTTTTAAAGAAGCTATTAAGTCTAGGTCTAGTGTTTTTTATAAAATGAATGACTTGTCACACTAAATCAAAACATGGTTTTCATTATTAACACATTTTACGATTAGTGTCCAAACTTAAGGCCTAGAAAAGGTCGCCTAACCTTATTTGACTAGGCTATGACTACCACATGGCATGACATAATTGGCCTAAAATTTTCAATTCTTAGCTATAGATTGCCATATGACAACTTGTAAATGGTGTATAAATTCTTTAATTTGCATAAGTTACCACATGACAACACATTATTAACATTTAGGTCTAGGCTACCTAGGCCAACCACCTAGTAACAAGGAATTAATGAAGAATATTATAGATTGATTGTTTTAGACACGCTACAAGTTGGCATGTTAGCAAGCATGTGCATTATGTGCCATGAACCCTTTGAAATTGGGCTTTGTAAGACCAAACCTAAGCATCACCTGGTTCAATTTGGAGGACATGAAAGAACCATGTTAAAAACCAAACATATAAAACAAGCATTTTTCAAGGATTCTTGCGTTCCCAAAATCATCAACTAAGATCATAAGGTCAACCTTGCCTTTAGCATAAAATGTTGCCATTTCCAATCACAAATTACAAATTGTTAGAAAGAAAAGTAAAAGAGTATAAAACTAAGAAGACAACAAGGAATTTTTTTAAAAACTACATAACCACAATTTAGTTCACCACCATGAACATTGAACATGTCAAAGAATGTTGCAAGAAGAAGAAAACATCAGGGAAAAAGGTGAAAAAGTAAATTCCAATGACAATTAATTAGAACTGTTATCTTTGGGAATTTTTGGAATCCTCCGTAAGGTCATCCATAGACCATTCCAAAAAGAATTCCAAAATAAATTGCCTCATTTTCAAGCTTAAATACGATGTTTTTTTCTTAATAACTACTTCCCTTTCTTCATAACTTTTTTAACGACTATTTCTTACATTTCTTAATAACTACCTCCATTTTATTGTTAGCTCATCTTTTTCCTTCTCCATCAACATGTGTCTTTTCATTTACATGATTTGAAGTCACTAGTAGTGCATAGCGATGTGGGGTTCAAAAAAATTATAAGGATATTTTGTCACAACGTAAAGTTTATTAATGTAATGACCCTTGCACTGTGAACAATTTCAACAAAATTATTTTTTTATAAAAAAATATTAACAATTGACAAATAAGACCGACGGATAGGTTGGAATGAAACAACTCATAAATGCACATTTAACTAATTATGTTAAATGAAAAAGGTAGGATAGTGCACAAGATCCAATAAGATGTCAGATTGAATGTTGCAAATTTAAAACCTTCTAAATTACAGTGTTATGTAAATGGTAAGTCCCTACTATTATTGTGTGAGCATTGAAGGTAGAACTTGGTTGTGTCTACACAATAATTCCCTGATAGCAGGGATTTACATTATGTAACAACCGAAGTAATCAATGTTTTACAAAGTAATTTTCTCCTTTACAAAATAATTCCCTCACTTTCAAAGATTTGATTGGGTTATGTTTTCCATCCTTTGGATCTTAAAACCTTATGATATCTACCTCATGGAACATTTTGAGAGCCTAATTACCAAAAAAAAATCTACCCTCCAAATTCATTAGTGATTTTATTGAAAGTTGTCACGTAATTATGTAGCAATTCGACGAGCCATGACAAAATTTCCAAAAAAAATGTTCATATGTATAAATATGGAAATATCTAGGTATAATGAATATGGGACAATTGAACAAACATAAATAGTTATTGTCATTATGAGTATAATCCAAGAATGTTATAACAATCCTTTTTTTACACATTTAGCCCATTCCAATCCATCAAATAAAATAGAATATGTTTGGTAGCAATGGGAACCTCCAAAAATGGAATTAATGGCTAATGTACTTTCTAGCCCCATTGTTTTGTAAAAGATTATATGAAACTAAGAGGGGTACATTGAAGTTACTCTATAAATAAAAGGAGAATGAGGGCACATTCAAGACAATAAAGGTAAGGACAAAATATGAATATTATCACAACCCTAACCTTGGGCTTACGACCAAGGCAAGGGCCTGCAAAGGTGCGGGCCAAAAGTGAAGCCCAAAAGTCACATTTCATGTTCCTGGGAGTGTAGGAAAATGCGAGGGAATGAACCACCACACTCCCAATTGAACCTCCACTTTGGGAATTGGAGTTTGGATAGATTTCCAAATCTTCAGAGGGCGATCGCAGGGGTCAAAATTCATTGGATTAAAAAGTTCCTTATATCACTAGAAAGATCTTGGAACTTAGATGTCTAAAATGGGATTGCATGGCCGATATGAGTACTTAAAACACAAGTTATGGCCAAAAGAATGGTTGGGAATCAAATTGCCAATTTGGCAATTTGACTCCTGACCACTAAAAATAAAAAATTTCCCTAATTTCCTTGTGTGTAGGTGTGGTGCCACATAATGTTGGAAAGTTCTCAACAAGGGCTACAACTTTTCTTTAGATTTCATTTTAATTTGAGGTCTATGCATAGAATTATGGGCTTCCAAAGTTGTGAGGGTCCCAATTTCGGGAATTTAAAAAATCCCAAGTTGGGAGTCTCGGGAGAAAATGACATTTGCATGCTAACCCCATGGCCAGGCACAAAGAATACTATAAGGGGGAAGGTGGTGGCTTCCCCCAAGTCCAAACCGTGGTGAATCTTGTGAGTCCGTGTTTGCTCGTGGTTCATCTATGCACCAAAAATGTTCTAACTACGCACTAACTAACTTGTTGTTTGGTTTGTGTAGGTTTGTGTGAGTGATTGAATTGCTTGTCACTATTCTTAGTCGCCATCTCGGAATTCCAGCACACCCCTTTACCCTAAAAATGTTACGAGCTAGGGAACGTGCCCCAACTCCTTATCCTTCCGCTATTTTCACCTTAGACTCACATTTGATTTATCAAGGAGCTTGGGAGTGTCATACTAGCTTCCACCACATGGTCCTCCCATTCTCTTGACATTCCATTGTGGCAACCAAGATCTCATCTTGGACCTGGCCCTTGGAGTATGAAACAATTTTTAAGTCCATTCACAAAGTGTGTTTACATTACATTTTTTTCCCCTTTACAACATAGTTCTAACAAATTTTCTTGGATGCATTAACTTTTTTCTTTTTTTTGTGTAGATGAATCTTAATGGCAAGGTTCAACTTGTCTTTCCAGACGTTCTAGGAAACTTCCCTATTCCTCTCATGTCCAAGAACCCAAATGACATTCCTGCATGGAACAAGAAGGTTGATGAGTACATTATTGGAGTTTTTTTATTTTGCCTAGATTTTTTTGGCCTTTGATGGGGTTGTTTTGTTATTTCACCCGAATGACTTCAGAGTTTAAAAAAAGGTCGAGTTTTATCTTGAGACTTATGGCTTTTAGATACAAATGAAATGGGTTTTGGTGAACTCATTACCATTGACAAGCAATGAAGACCCATCTTTCAAAGTTCCATCTCAATCCACTAAGCTCTATTTGTTTTTTTTTTTATATAAATTATTTGAAATATCTCTTTAATGTTGCAGACTCTCCTCACCTGTGTAACTATTCTTGTTAGGGTCCCCAATGCAAGCTCCTTGGGCATTGGGAGATTTGTCTTTTCCTCACCATTAGATGAATTTCTGAACAACTCTATTGATGTTTAGAATGAGGACGTATTGTATAACTGGATGGATAAAACATCTATGTCTATATCCAAGGCCAGCAGACCTTTCAGGGTTGCAAAGGAAATGCATCCTCCTACTATTCTAGCCTTGATCGATGTTTACTCCAAAACAAAATCCTTTGTTGCAGATTTATCTACATCCACATGTATGTGTTCCTTTTCAAAAATTTCATTCACAATCCCTACATCAAAAAAAAATTCTGACCATCTTTCACCTTGCTGGTAACATAGTTAGGGCATGCCAAAGCCTTGGGCGCACCACATCCTAGCTTTGGAATCAAATATGAAGGTTTTTACGAAGGTGTTGGAACTTCTCATTGAAATGGCCACGCTTGAACCTGACACCGAACATGTTCATAATTTCGATATTGATTATCTTATCAAGAAACACTCTGGGAGGTTGTTTGATTGTGAGTAAGTTGTCCACTTGCATCAATATTATGCATTCCTTCAATTCTTTATGTTACATACCTCACATTTTCCTTTCTCTTTATTTGTAAAGTGTCGTCTTCACTAAGGAGCTTCCTTTCATTCAAGGAGGATGAGATGCTCTGAGATCCTACCATTTTTTTATGCTACCATCATATGCCAAGGTTCAAGCCCTAGTTCTGGAATCCTTGGCTTCACCTCCTTCACGAATAATTTCCCAAGGTTACCATCCAAGAGTTAAAGCTTTCATCGATGATGAAGCATTAGAAGATGTTTAGGATTTGTTTTTGAGCTCAAGGGTGGATCATTGGGTTTTTGAATTTGTTGGGTGGTCTCAAGGTTGGGTGGAAGCTCTAATGATGTTTTTATGTTTTGCCTTAGACTTTCTTTTTATGTATGTTTTCATTCAAATCTCCTTTTAAGTCACCTCCTTAGAACACTTGTAGTGTTTGTGTTGAAGCTTGTACATACCACAATGTTGGAAAAAACTTTGTCAAACAAGATTGAAAGTATAATGTCATTTGTTGAAATGCCCTCTCTAATTTGAATCCTACTTTTGGGATCAGTTATATATTCTACCCATACAATTCCATGTTCTCTAGGTGTTATTTTTTTTTGCATAAGTTTCCACATTAAATAATTTGGGTTGTAAAAATAACCTCTACCTTGTGATTAAAGCACGCATCAAGGAAAATCCAAAGTTTCATAAATTGTCCCTACAAAAAAAATAAAATTCTCTGAGATAAAATTTAAAATTTATTTTAAAAATAATTTGATATATCATTGCTTTCAAAATGATTTCAAACTTTATATGATTCTTGGGAATGCTCAATCAAGCCATCCTTTTCATCTGTGAAATTCTGTAAGAGAATTGGGTTCTATACAATTGGAATTCCCTATTGGCTTGTACACATTATATGGATGCCAAATAAAGATTATATGTTTTCTTCCTTTTTTCAATGTTGCATTTATGTTTGAGAATATTTCTATCCAAAGTTTCAATGTACATGTTTTTTGGAAACATATTTCAAATTATAAAATTGGAGATTTTCAAAAATAACTTATGTTGATGTTGCTTATAGATCAAATGGTTTTGTTGGGATTTGATCAATCCTTTCAATTTTATCAATTTAGCAACCTAACACACAAATTTATATAATTATTCATATTGTAAATATGAATAATGATTATTGTGCCTTGTAGTGGGGAATTATACCTAACAATACCTAAACAATATCTAAACAATATATATCAATACATAATAATTTTCCAATAAATTTTGTGGTTACTTGATAATAAATTTCACTTGTCTCCCATTACAACGACCAAGATGGCAACAACCATGAATGATGTGACAATATAAAATATGTTTCTATTGATAAATAATAATTTGCCACATAAAACATGTCTAAAACCAGGGGGCATGATTATTAATAAAGGTGTTAAAAACATTTTTTTTGCTTCAACACATGGCGCACCAACGTTAATACATTTTTATACTTATGTTGAATTGAACAAAGACAATATGTCGAATGTCCACATGAGTCAATGGCATATAAAGCAGTAAGAGTGGAATAAATGTAAAGACGTGGTAGAGGTAAAAAGGATTCAACTAAGTAGTAAGGGTGGAGTAAATGCAACTTCAAGTATAGATTAAAAAAATTAATAGTAGAAGGGGGGAAAATGCAATTTGATTTGTTGCCAATGTTCATTTGAAAGTTCATCCATTTTATTTATCATCCATTTTTTTCATCCAAAAAAATCATTCATCCATGACATGTGGCAAAATGTTCCTCCATGTCACCAAATATTTCGTCCTTTGTGTCAAATAATATTATGTTGACTTCAGTAAGATGTTCCTAAAAAGATTCCCTTGGGCTCGCTAATTCACACTCATGTGCTCATTGCTCACGAAGTAGCATCCTTGAAAAAAAAGTACAAGCCATTGGAAAAGTATGCCATGGCAACATAAATTTTCTTAACAATATGACAAATCTCGCAAACTGCTAAACCAATTTTTCAAGATTCCCATAAGTTGGGTGATGATTAGGGTTTAGTACTTGATTTTAGAAGCAACTTTCCCATGGAAGATAATGATGAAATGGAGGAAATGGAACCCAACAAAAAGGCTCAAACAAAACCTATAAAGTGGTGCTACAGTTGGGAGCTTAATATTTTCCCTTAAATCTACTTTTTCTTTGGGGAGAAAATGTGGAAAACTTTTTTCATCTACCTATGTTGTATCATCTTTTTGCCCAGTGCTGCTCTTCCTAAACCCTTCCTCTTCTTTAGATTTTTTATGGCAAGACCCCATGAAAAACTCACAATTATTGTATTATCATTTGAGTGTTTGGAAGAAACATTACCTTGATTAAAAAACAGAATAATGGCAGTGTTGGGAAAATCATGTTTACTAGTTGTTAGCCATTCTTGTTGGTTGAACAATCTCCAATTCCCAACTATCAAAATTGACAAAATATACAAAATTATCACCGATAGTGCTTGTAACAACAATTCCTATGGTAGTTGCACATATTCATCTATTTAGCAAAACCCTATCTTTGGTGTTGAACCTCAATGACTAGTAAAATGGCTGAGGAAAGTGAACCTTGATTCTTTGTTCTCAAGCAAATGATTACACAACAAAAGAAAATGGAGCATTGGAATGGTTAAAGTAGGTAAATTTTGTCATTTGTTTGCTACTTATGTAATTTCATTATTTCTATTGCCATTTCCCTTGGGTTGTCTACTTTCTCTAAGCAACTAAACCTCTTTAAATGATGTAAATGACCAATATGCACTAGAAAAATAGGCTGGCTTCAATTCTAAAATCAAAAATTTCAATATTGTTTTTTTATTTCTTAGTCGACATTGGTTAGAAAACTAGTGCAATTAAGGATTGAAGTTTAGTTGTCAACTTTAGGGTGTACACAAGTCAACCTATGGTGCTAAAGCTAAGGAAAAATTGGCCTTTGGAGCAACTCTTTAGTTAGGAAGAACAATGCAAATTGTACACCATCCAACAAATATTAATGTTGGGTAACTTATGGCAAAAGAGATCGCGATAGGATTGTTGAATGGAGTTTGGGCATAAGCATGCTAAAGTAGGCCAATTGGTGATCCTTGCTCAAAAAGTAAAAATAGGTGAAAAGTAGAGTTTGTTTTTTTGAATTTTAAGGCTTTTAATAATGCTACAAATTTTAGAATGTACTTGTTATATTAAATAAACCATTTATGGTCATATTTCATGTATTTTATTACTTTCATATTTATTTATTTATCACAAGTTAATGTCTAATACTTTTTCAAAATCAAACTATTCAAATGTTGTGATATTGATGTTTGATTTATCATGCATATTGATACATTATTTTTGAAACTTGAATATTTCAATTATGATAATGTGAAGCTTTTTTAAAGTAGTTTTCCAAATTAGCAAAATTATGTGTCTAAAACATGATTTTCTATATGAACCCAAACATTAATACTTGCATATACTATGTCAAAACAATCCTCTGACAATCTGAAAGTAGGATATATGAATTTTTTGGTCAAATGATAATTAATTAATATACTTTTATGTTACTTTGTGCAATACGGGACAATAGTGTAAATTTGGAAAGTAGATTGAAAACATGTTGAAAAAAAGGAAACACAAAATCTTAAGTTTTAAAAACATATCCATACCATCCTACATACATTCATGTAGTTTTTTTGTATGTTTTTAAAAATTAAGTGAATTACTTTCTATGTTTCAAAGTTGACAATTTTGTGTTTTCTACTTGCAAAGTATACTTTTTGGCCTACTTTTGTATGTTTGCACCCATTACGAGAGAAGTTGCAAGTTGAAAGCGAATTACAAAGTCATGAGAGACTTGCGAAAGAAGGAACTTTTGAGGATTTCTAGTTTCAGCCCATTTGGGAAGGATATTTTAAACCTTGGATAGAAGTTGTGGTTTGTGCTAATGTACTTAAAGAAGGTGAAATGACTACAAGGAAGGAATCGAAGGAAAAAAAATAGTGGTAGATGAAGAAGGAAGTACATCATTAGAACCCATACCCAATTTAAAAACACATCAAATAGTGAAAGAAAGAAAGTGTGCATATGTGTTTCGAGATGGGGTAGCTTGAGAAATTGTAAATAAAAATATTGTTCAATCTTGTTTGATTTTTAAAAATAAAAATGAATGCAAAAAAGATCAATTTTTTTGTAAAAAAAAATGTTTATGTGCTTGTTGAACTAATTCAATAAATGGTTTGAGGGACTTAAGGTTTAACATGGTTTAGCATGGAATATTCCATAAATTGTAAACTATTTCTCAAGGCCTTGAAAAAAACCATATAAAAAGTCAAACATCCTCAATATAGGTTAAGAAGACTCTAAGGTCCATGTTTTTTTGGGATGACACATATTTACTGGAATGATCACTTAATTATATTATACTTTTAAACCATCAACAACTTAATTTCTAATGAATCACATTGTGCTTGTTTTTGCTTTTTAATAATATTAATATTATACTTTTAAACTTTGTTCAAATAAGCTCCACAACACACATATTTGTTGTTATGATGTATTATGTGATTCTTGGGTATTAACTACATTTTGTTTGTGACCAACCTTTTTTTGCAAGTGAGATTTTGGGAATTTTATTTTCATTTAATTCTTATTTCAAAAATTGACTAAAGTTTTCAATTTTAATTATTGATTTTTTTAATCAATATTAAATATAACAAAATCAACACATATTTTTCATCAATCCATCATCACTGGTAATGTGAACTAATGCAAAGATGGACCTGACGTAACATATTACATTATGAAATATACAACCAAAAATTAAAATGAGTTTGAGAATCTAGTTACCTTCCATTTAAGTGTATTTGATAACTAGGTTAGTCAAGAGTCTAACCTTCCTAAAGATGTAGCTATTAACATAAAAAAATGCCAAAGGATATCAAACATGATATGTTCTTTGTCATATAAGCCAAAATTTGTAGTTATTGGCATCCACCCAATATTGGAATGGGAATATAAAATAACATTTGTTCTAGTGAGTTATACAAATCAATCAACCAAGATTGTTAATGGACAATGATAAAACTCAAATGGTGATTGATGTAAAGAAAATAAAACTTTATGAACTACAACCTAAATTCAAAACCTTGGAAACTAAATGTTATGACTTGTTGACAATTCAAATTCATTTGACACAATAAATTAATGAGACTTATGATGAAAATATAATTAAAAAAAAACAATTTTGATAGAAAAAACAAGACAAAAACTTGAAACAAATATCATCATTTTTTGCAAATATCATCATTAGGTTCTTAAATGTCTTTTCCTTGTGATGAAGTTGATGCACTAAACATAACAAGTTTTTGAGCAAATTATATCATAACGACATATTTTGGGTTTTGTGATTAACCTTTACAATTACATATTAATTAGAAAGGACATATGCAACTAGTGACTACTGAGTTGTTGAACCCATGTTGTTTTACCCATTTAGTGGTAATGGATGTTCAATTGCAAAATCCAATTATTTTAATGATTAGGATTAATTTTTTTATATAATGAAATTTCAAGTCATCATTAACCTTGGTATGACATGTAAAATGTATGTCATCTCAACTTAATTATTTTATTGAACTAAATATTACAAAAAACATTTTGATGAATGGCTGACATGTGTCAAAAATTTGCAAACATGTTATGAATCATTGCACATGACCAAAAGTCAACCTAGTTTAGCCCATGTAATTAGCATAGCCAAAAATCAACTTAACATAACCTAGTTAAGGTAGGCAGCTTAGTCTAGTTCACCTAGCCAAAAGTCAACCTAACAAAACCTAGTTAAGGTAGGCAACTTAGCTTAGTTCGCCTAGGCTGCCTAGCCAAAAGTCAACCTAACTTAACATATTTAGGTTAACTATTTATGTAAGGCTATTTAAACTACCTAACCTAAGTTAGATAGCCTAGATTAAAAACAAATATTGAATTCTTAGCCCAAAAAGCCTAAATATCATAAGTTGCAAGAATGAAGATTGAACCCCTCAGCTTCATTTTGGGGTTCAAATCTTCATCCATTACACTACCACATTTTTTAATATTAATTATATTTAACACAAAGTTATAAAACTCAAAATTTTTAGCCTTGAATTAACCTTGGGCACCTTAGGTTGATTTAGGTCAACCTACTTATTACCTACCAACCTAGCCTATACCAACCTCCCTAGGTTGACTTAAGATGAATTAGTTTGTCAACCTATACTATTTATTAACCTAGCCTAAGTTAACCTAAACATTTTTAGGCTAAATTAAAAACTATGATAATTATGTCACATCATGTTGCATTTAGTTGCATCATAATTGCATTAATTGCACAAACTTGAGGTGGTTACAAACTTGATAAAATATCTTATAATGAGGTTGCCTAAGTTAATTTGGTAAAAAACCTAAAGCTAGGTTCCTAAATAAACATACTCAGGTTAACCTATTAATAGGGTAACCTATTATTGGTATATTTAAACATGTTAAATGTAGTAAATTTTGTATGTTTATTTAAGTAATTTACAAGGTAGCCTATATTACAAAATAGGCTTTACTAAGTAGCCTACATACATAGGTTAACTTAATAGGTATATTAACCTAGGCTAATGTGTTAAGTAGTTAAAAAATCAAAGAGTGACGTGTCACCTTTTTCAAAATGACTATTAATATTATAGTCATAATTATAAGTTAACAACAAATTGTTTAATACACATACACATGCATGTGAATTTATGATTCAAAAATCTTATGGCACACAAAATTATGGCATGTCATGACAAATATTAGTGCCATAAATTCAAAACACACAAAAACTTATGGTGTCACAAAAAATCATGGATTACCATGAAAATTTGTGACAATTTGTTACCAAATGGCATGCCATGTCATCAATGTATGGAAGACCCATGAATTGTTATTAATTGCGAAGGATAACAATATTTTCAACTAGTTAATAAATGAAATTAATTCACAAAATCAATGACATGAATCATGATGTGAAATTAGTGTCACAAGTCATGAGGTGTTGCGACTTCGAGTCAATTTTGTTGCCATGTGGCATGTGACATCGTTAACATCACATGACCATAAGTTGTTATTATTCATGAAAAGTTGCAAGAATTAATGAAAAAAATTTATTACCTAATTTTGGATGATTAAAAATACATTAAAAATACATTTTTGAAACTTTGATAATTGTGTAGAAACCATCAAGTCGTGATATTGACTATAGTTGCAAAACCATAATGCCATGTGGCACCACAATGTCCTTTACAACTACATAGTCATTAACATCAACTTGTAGTTACAATTGTAGTTTTTAAAAAAAATAGTCATTTAAAAAATTGGTTGTAAAGCCCAAGATGTGTTGTTGTGTATGTGACATGCCCTTAAGCTTGTCCTATGAGGTATGGTGGTAATTATTTGAAGTGACATATTAGTGAAAGGTAAGAAGAACCAAAGGCATGTTCCCTAGTTTCACATAATAAGACAAGAGGGGTATGTGGGAACTTTGGGATGGAATTATAAAAAAATCACAATTTTGCTTGTTCATGAATACTGCATGGTTATTTCACCTATATAAGCTACACAATGCAAGTGGTTAGTGCAATTAGAACCAATTTTTGTCATAAATTTGTTTTGGTTCACCTAAATTCACACAACCCATGCTTGGGAAAAAACACCACCATTTTCCTTACATTATAGTTTAAATTTGTCATGGGGATTACATTGAAATGGCAAAAGTTTTTTGGACTCCCAAAGTGGGCATTTGTTTTTTGAATGGAACAATTTTTGACAAACTAATGTGGTAATTAATATTTTAAAATACCAATTTTAAAATATCTAAATTTAGCTAAATCATAGCTATCTTTCGTGTGACCATTGATAAATTACATTGGTGCAACTATTGTATGATTAATTCAAATAATAAATAAATAAATGAGTGTTATATATATTGTACCAAATACAATGAAAAGTGGTGGCCCTAATGAACATAAAAAGATATTTTTTTAGGTGCACAAAAAGTGACATTTCATTGCATTTTTCACATCTCAAAAGTTCCCTGTTATATGTAAATTAACCAACAAAATAATCAAAAATGCATTTATTATCATTTTATTAAATAATACTAATTGATCCCAATTGGATGAAACCTTTTCAAAGTTTTCGTTTGAAAACATAATGTCTAATACCCCATGGACAAGATTTTTCCCCCACAAATATATTTGTGCAACCACTTTAATTAAATTCCATGATAATTCATTAGTATGCCCTTCTTGTTTTGGATTATAAGATTTTCATTTTGCAAGAGAAAATTTCTTGTGATTGTTAATATTTCACATATTCATAGACAAGAAAAAAATACCCTTTAGATGGTATTTTACGTCCATTCAAGTTAGTACCCAAATGATAGTCTCAAAACTAGGACATTGTTCCTATATATTTGGAACATCAAAAGCCTTCAAAATAAATATGTTTTGAATATGTGAACCCATTTCTTTATAACCTTTGTTGAGATCTTTCAAATGGCAAAAGTATTTATGGATTTGAAGGTGATTTGATTTTTAAAATCGTTACCTAGAAACATTTGAATATCTTAGAAAATCCCGATTCCCAAACCAAGGAATTTCACCTTAGAGTTATAAAGATGTTTTTCCATTGATTCCCATAAACTTCCCATCTCTTATAGGAATTTTTTTCATTATAATTAATTCATATAATGTTTTAGTTTGCTCCCAAACTCATTTCATGTAATGCCCCTAGCCTTAATCATCAACTTTTAACCTTTATTATATAACCCTTAAAGCTATGGTTGTGACACTTGAAATATCAAGTAAATAAGGCATGTTAGCCAAGATGCTATCACTTTCAAAGATTTCAAGAGTTGCACACATGAGAAAAAACATAGCAAGTTGTTTGAATTGTTGAGTTTTGAAACCCATTTTAGTGACAATTTTTGGACATTGTACACTATAACCCCTAAATCTTAATTACAATTAACTTTTACTTCACAACAACCAAACATGATGCAAGGATGGAAATTGGTTGATTATTTTTGTGCTTATGATTGCTTGCATCCCTCATAAGCTTTTCAACTATAATGTTCCCTTGGGTGAGTTTTTCATGATGTCACACCCAAGAAACTTTTTTAAATGTTAAAAAAATGTGTGCAACCTTGATGACACAAGGTGCAAGTGGCCAACAAAAGGTAGCTCAAGCTTGCATTGCCTTTTGCAACACTCATTTCATTTGTCATGCCAACACATATCAACACAAGATCACATTTTCCATGGTGGGTGAAAACAAATTCACTTGTTTCAGTTTTTCATCCATTGCAAAACAATGAATCCAAAATTGAACTTGACCAAATGGGAACATTGTGTGCATTGCACATGCATATTATCACATTATAAACTATTGTCACATTGGAACTCAACCCCATGAGGAAAATGCAAGATAAATTGAACTATTCTGTAAAAAAATCCTCATAACAAACCAATGTTTAGTTGTTCAAAATGGTTTAAAAGCCTTGGACTCATGCACATCTCGCATATTATCTTCTACAAACTATAAACATACATCACAACAATAAAACAACAAACAACCTTACACACTAATAGAAATTATATTGTTTGCAACCAATCACTATGTAATTACTATCATTTATAATTAGATCGATCATGTTTACAATTACAATATTGATACAATATAATTTTTGGGCCATATGATTGTGTATGTAATTGACATACAATTAAATGTGTATAAAATAAACATTTGTCATAGAAAGAATGATTTAATTAATACGTACCTAAATTAATATACCCAATAAATTTACACAGGTTATGTATGTAATATTATATCTTTAGTACTAAAGCTAAACCCATCCTAATTAAAATTAAACCTAGGATAGCTAAAGTTGAACATCAACTAAACATAAGTTAAATTAATCATGGTTAAATTAATTAAAAAGGTAAACTAACTATGTTTAAATTAATTAAGAGGTTAAATTTATGATGGTTTGATTGACCTAAACAAAACTAACCATTGTTAAACTAATTAAAAAGTTAAAATAAATCATGACTAAACCAATTAGGAGGTTAAATTAATGATGGTTGAATTAATTTTGACAAAATTAACTTCAATTAAACTAACTAAAAGGCTCAATTTACCATGATTAAATTAATGAAGAAGCTAATTTAACTATGGCTAATTTAACCATGATTAAATTAACCATGGCTAAACCAAATAAAAGACTAAATTAATGATGAGTAAGCTAACTTATCAAAACTAATCATGGTTAAAATAATTAGGAAGCTAAATTCTTCATGACTAAATGAATTAAAATGCTAAATTAACCATGGTGAAATTAATAAGGAAACTAATTTAACCATGGTTAAATTAATCATTAATTTTGGTTAGTTAACCATAGTTAAACTAGTTAGAAAAATCTATTAACCATATGGATTACATATGTGTACAAAAGAAATAAAAAAATTTAAGATTTTGATGAGATTTATTTGGGAAAATAAAATATTAATTTATTTTCAATATTTATTCAATAACTAAAAATAATATTATATATATAATTTTTTATTTCCAAATATATTTAAATAAAATATTCAAATATTGGTAAATAAAACCTTTTAAAGACATGTTTTATTCAGGAATTTTATTTAGCAAATGCCCCACATTCTTTGGTGATATAATAATTATTAATAAATTAATATTATATAGTATTATCATGATAATTTCTAGTTGTTAATATTAATATCGATTATGCTAGCTTGCCTTTGATCAATATATTACATTAAGACCTATAAATATCTTAGGGTAGGTTACCTACTAACTTAAACTAGGTATAATAATAATAATAAATTATTAATTATTAACTATTTATAGGCATGCATAAATATACATTTTTAATTAAAATAATTAAATATTTTAATTGGTATTAATTTATTATTATACTTCATATAATTCAGTATTATTTTTATTTTTCAGTAATTATAGTCATAAATAGAAATAATATTGATTATTGAATAATATTAATTTAAACATTTAATGCTATTAATTATTATAAATAATCATAGCTATTAACATTTTTTCCCATTTGTTGGAAAACATTATGTTTGTGTGTGTATAGATTCTAAGTTTGAGATTGTATGATACCATTTGGATCCTAGGTTTGTTCACATGTTGCTATTGCTTTGTAATGGATGCCAATAATGGAATATCTAACAACACACCAAACAAAGCTACAAGGTAGCTTGATTTAGCTTCATCAAAGATTTATCAAATTTAATGGGTTAAAAAAAATTCAACATGGATGGGCAAGTAATTTCTTTAACTTTGGATGTTTTAGGCTCATTATTTTTCAAAAAAATTAAAAATAAATAAATAAATAGTGTATTTAAATTTAATGTATTTTGATTAAAACAAGTAATTATAATATAAAATAATTACTCCCAAGGTATGTTCTTAAAAACAACAACAAAATTTGGAACCAAATACTAATGAAATGATGTTAAAAAAATCTAACAAAAAACCTAGTGAAATAAGAAGGTGAAAATAAGAAGGTTTTTTTTTTTGACATTTTGCCTAGTACCTACCATCTAGATTTTTTCAACTAAAAAAGAAAAAAAAGAAAAAAAAAAA
>Ga0209611_10006783_pt1 | contig 18582 bp, 17 predicted proteins | sample S1TSphgellanicum_3_FD_187693 | JGI IMG/M metagenome (GOLD analysis project Ga0209611, IMG submission 187693) | Host-associated microbial communities from peat moss isolated from Minnesota, USA - S1T2_Fc - Sphagnum magellanicum MG (SPAdes) (version 2) | ecosystem: Host-associated > Plants > Peat... | reverse complement strand
TTCCCATCAAGTTCTCAATATGTTTCCTAGGCTCTAAATGTGTTCCCCAAGGATGTTCCCAATAGCACCTCACTTTAATCCCATTAGTGTGAACCCGGTGCATAATGCACCCGTGCCCCCCCCCCCCTCACCGTTACTTACTTCGGACCGGAAGCAAGCTCTTCTCATGCACGGTTGTTGTGAATGCTCCCCGGAGCTGCTGGTCAGACGTCATCCAAAAAAAAAAGATAAAAAAAAAGCAAATATGTAGCCTTAGATTTTGCTGCCCATTTTTTATTTTTTATTTTGTTTCTTCATTTTTGTTAATTTAAGAGAAGGGGAGAAAAATCTGAAAAAACAAATCCAAAAAAATAAAATAAAAAAAGAAGCAAATACGTAGCCTTAGATTTTTCCGAAAAAACAAATCCAAAAAAAAATTAAAAAAAAGCAAATACGTAGCAAAATCGATCTCTGCGGCTCATTTTTGGGGGGTTGCAGAATCGACATCGCAGAGATCATTAATGGGTCGAAACGCCCTGTCACTGACGGACGGACAAACAAACAATTGTGTAGAAATCAAACAAGTTTCTCGAATGTGCTAGTTCCAGACGAAAATGCTTTTCCCTATGGCCGGTTCCACAGCAGAAACATAAAAAATGATTATGCAGCAGAACGTCACGTCACAAACGGGAAGACCAAGTGAATTTATATATAAGATATGTCTTGCCCAAAGTCCTCCCCTTCTCACCTATATGGTTGGGCCAAAGGGGTAAGCATTCCGTAATTCCATAGAATTTTCTATTTTTTGGGAGTTTCCAAAGATTCAACTTGTTTTTTGGCTCGTCATAATTGACTATTAATGTCCAAATTTTTTGGCAAATTAGAAGATATTATAATTTATGCTGAACCTGAAAAAGTTGGACATGTGAGGCACCTCCAAATAATTAATATGAAACAGAATAAGCACCCTAACTAAAATCATAGTACCTTTTCAGGTTTGGCATAAAAATTTAATTAATTTTTAATTTGCCAAGCCAATCAAGTTTGATCCCAGAATCTCTCCGAGTAAGGTTTTTAGCTCTAACTTATTGACCACCTATCCACAGGCACTAAGCTTCTCTTTTATAATTCTTTCGTTATAATAAATATAATATACAGAGCTGAAAATTTCAAAATTCAAATTTTAACTGCCGAATTAAAAATTGAAAATTAAAATAATTATTCGGCACCTCAAAATATAGCTTGAGGAAGCTTGGAATAGGAATAGAGGGAGGAATTTTTGGGGACCTGGAGTTTTTGGGGATCCCAGTTTGCACCCTCACTTTGTCACATCAGTATCTCGAGACCTCATTATAGGGTTTCAGGTTTTAGGGTTTGAGTCTGTACGCGAGGGACAGGCGAGAGAGAGAGAGAGAGAGAGAGAGAAAGAGTGATGTGTGAGTTGGGAGGACTTGAGACGATCAATTTTCTCTCCTCCTTAGATTGCTTTGTCTTTCTGGATGAAACGATTTATGTGCCTGCAAAGTGCTGCTTGTTCTGGACGTCTTGACTTAGAAACCGATTTGGAAATTTTTGCGAGTTTTTTTTTTATAAGGAATTGAGTTTCTTTCTTCTTGTTGCAACAACAGTTGCTATGATGATTTGAGAAGGCATGCGTTTTTAAAGGCATTTTTTTTTTCTGTTTTTGTGTTTGGAGGGTTGGGGGGGTAAATATGGGATCGCCCAGTGTTTCATCAGAGTGTAGCAATATGTGTGAAGAATGCGGCAAGAATGTATTCAAGTACAAGTGTCCGGGATGCGGAGTGCGATCATGCGGGCTTGAGTGCGTCAAGGCACATAAGACTCGGACCAACTGTTCTGGAAAGCGTAATCGGACTGCCTTTGTTCCCATCTCTGAATTTGACGACAATGTCCTCATCTCAGGTGAGGAGGATCGCTGGTTGGTTTCCGTGGTTCCTAAACTTTCAATTCTTTTTCCCACAAATTTTGGCGGCATGTTCGGAAATTTCCTTTTTTTGATCTTTCAATCCCAATAATCTTTATGAGGTCTCTTCTATTTGGTTTGCAGCTCAGGACCTCACAGTCTTAGTCCTTAGGTTTTAGGGTTTAAACCCTAAACCCTAAACCTTGTGATTTTCAACAAGAATCTCTCACTGGTCATGTGGTACTAAAAATGTGACTTCAGATTACAATTTGCTGGAAGAAATTCTGAGACAAACAGATTCAGCAAGGCGGTTGAGGGTGCCATTTGGAGGAGACAAGCAGGAAATGCATCCTGCTATGAAGGCACTCCAGCACCAGGCTAAAATGCGGGACATCAAATTGCTCTTCCTTGCGCATGGCATGTCCAAGAGGAAGTCCAACTCGACATATTTTGATAGAAAGTAAGTCCCTCCCTCCTTCCTCCCTGTACCCTAAACCCTAAACCCTAAAAGGCTGTCTGCAGTGTGTGCTGCTTCTTTGTTTCAAACTCATGCTAAGTTTACTCCAATTGTTATTACTTTTTGTTGTTGATGTGATGTGTTGTAAAAGTGGCTTTCTTGTTGTGATTTTTTTTTGGTTTGCAGGCGAAAGTGTATCTTTTGGAGAGTAGAATGGGTCTTTGAAGGGACCAATATACGCCTTGTCAATGCACGGTAATGTTTCAGTGCCCCCTTTGAACCGTATAATGGAATTGATTATGGTTTGTTTGAGAATTTTGATTTTGTGAACCCTAAAACAGATTTTCTGTTTTAGAGTTTTCAGACCTTCTTGAGAGTCTGGCAGTTGGACCTTGTATTGTTAGAGAGGCTTAGTATTGAAACTTATGTATAGAACACTCTATCAACTTGAAAAACTTTTGTTTGTGTTTTGCAGTGTTGATGAAAATTCCAGCCTGAAGAGTGTTCTAGAAAAGCACTTTGCAGTAAGGTCTGACAACACTGCTACTCTACATCAACTTTGCAATTTTCACCGACAACCGATTTCTAATCTTAAACTTTTTCTCCAAAAGGAGCCTAGTGAGGTTGGTGCAGTCCCTCTTCTTCCATGTTTTTAGTGCATTATATGATTTGATTTTCCTTTGAAAGAGTGGCATTCTCTCATGCACTGAATTCTTGTGGTTTTACTTCATGTTTTGCAGTCATCAAAGAAGGCTTTCTATGAGCTGGATGTAGAGGGTGATCTTGGTGCACAGCTCTCACAAAAATGTTTGATTGAGTATCCTGTTATCCATGTTGCATTAAATTCAGATCCTGAAAAGTTTCCTGTTGTAGTTAACCTGAAGTCTATCACATCAAATGCTTCACAACCACCCCCTGATGTGAAGCTTGAAACACCAATAATTCAAGAAGCAGTAGGTGTTCCTTTCCGTGAAGAGGAAATTGAGGAAGGGGAGTTTGTTCCTTGAGGTAAGAGGGAACATTACCTCTTGTGTTGTCTTTAGATGAGAGTGCCCATGGGTTTCTTTAGTAACTAAGTGTTGGTGTCAAACTGGGATGACATGCCCACAGGAGTTCCTCACTTGCATATGGTGTTTCTCCATGCTTTCAAAATTTCTCAAATGTATGGGGTTTACCAACCTGTAACTTGTCATCACGTAAAGAGTTGTTTTCATCTTGTGATCCCTGCATTTCATTCTTATTCCAATGCAATCAGGTATCTTATCAACATTTCGTTCTGCTTGCTAGTTACTCCTTGTACCTAGATGTAGCTGCATTTTTTGTCTCTGCCTTCCAGGGTGGAGAGACTATGGAACAATGTGCTTCTCATTTGGTTCCACATTTTGAGGGGTACCCAGCAGTTGTGAAAGAGAATTGTCGGTTCATGTTTTGGAGCTTGGTGGAAACTGGAAAGATCTGTTCTTTTTTGGGAGCTTTCATGTTTTGTATGCTGGGTTCCTCGTGCTCTCTTGGCTAAGGTTAGGCTTTTTTTCTAAGCATCCTTCTCAATGCTGTGTTTGGAAGCAGGTGTCTTCTGTCATTAGGAGTGGGGTAATCATACTCAAGCATATATTTTGTGTAAGCAGGTCTTTCTTTTGGCATTAGTGATGGTATGGTCAGTCTGCGAAGCATTCCTCTTGGGGAAGGCTTTTGAAGCCCCTGCTGGTGGGTTTCTTTTGGCGTGCCTGTTTGATTTGTGTTTACTTGCTTGTCAGTAAGCAGTTTATGGGCATTATCATCATCCTCCTGTCTCCCATAGACGTTTGCTTTCTGTTGGTGGTTTTTCTCAGGAGGCAACTGGTTGATGGAGCATGGATGTTATTGTTATCTGCATCAACAGATTTTGCTTAGACTTTTTTCTTGCTTCTTGGTTTCAATGTATTTTACTCTGGGACATAGAGAATTGGACAAGCTTATTCATGATTGACAAAACCACCATCCACCATCTCCAACCTGAAGCTCCTTGACATTGTGCATCCTGCTGCCAAGATGAAGGTGATGATCTGACACATCCAAGCTACCTGGACAATGCAATCCTCCTTTGTTCAGGCCTGGTTTATTCTCCTTTTTTGTGTGACATTGCCAATGACACATCACTCTCAGATGTGGATATTGGGCAATGAGATTTGGTCCATGAGAGCAAGTCTTCCCCTAGATATACACTCACTTGGTATCACATGGTAAAATGAAAAATCAATTCTTGTAGCTCTTTAGTCCAGCTAATGCCCTCATGGCAAGGTGTTCTTGAAATAAGCACCCCCAAGGACCAACCTCCTTTGAAGGTGTCAGATTACACACAAGGCACCTTGGTATGGGGCTACTGAATTCTTTATGTTGGATAATGCTTGGACAACAAGGTGCAACATACATCTTAGACTCAAGCCCCATTTACACTAGATTCTGTAGAAAGCCCATGACCATCAAAATAGAAAATCTATGGTTGGAGGAAAAGTCATTGTAGGGTTAAGTTGACATTTCACAAGGTGGAAGGATCAAAGGATCAAGGAAATGTAAATGAATGAAAAAACCTCATCAAATGCACAATTTGGATACTTTTTCATGTTCTAATGGACTTGTTACTGAGCTCATCTATTTGAAATTGGCGTGACAACAAGTTCGTTAGACGATGAGATAAAAAAAACCATGAATGGTCATATTTTCATGGTCCAAACTTAGATTGCTATAATAACTTTTTTTTAGAGATGGGTTAGACATTTGTTAGAACCTAAAAAGCCCTAAAAAGCCATGTTTGGTCCACACAATTTTTGTAACAATTTTTTTCTTAATTTTTTAAATAATTTATTTTGAAGGTCAGTGTGAAGTTTGGGCTGAAAAGGCTGTGATTCGTTGGATTTTTTTCACATGAAATTCCTCAGTTTTTTTTAAATAATTGATTTTGAAGGTGGGCACAAAGTTCATTAGCCCATGGGAAAAAAAAACTGTGTCTGGTCAAATTGTTTTTACATTTTTTTTCCTCTTCTATGATCCTACTAGTTAAAATGAAGAAAATGAACAAAGTGGAGAAAGGAAAAATGAAAAGAAATTGATAAAGAAAAAAAAAGGCCAAATCCTAAACTAGTAGTTAAAAAAAAGTTACATCAAATGTGAAGTTAAAAATCAAATTTTACACAAAATAATTAGTTACCTTTTTTGGCTTTGTCATAATATCTTAATACTTCAATAAAGTCTATTGTCACTTTACCTTACACTTGGGCACCCTAGGCCCACCCATAAATAATTTTTAAAAAATTCACGGGATGCCCTTTGGATATGTTTTAAGGGCTCTCACCATTTCCATGGTCATGGTTCCTCACCATAGTATAAAGGGGGCCTCACACTTCACCCCTTGATTCATAGGGCATAATCCCCTTCTTGTCGGGGCATTACCCTACACATAGCTTATTAAAATGATAAAAAGTTCCCAAGGAAATCCCAAATAGAAATGTGTTAGAGTGTTGTTATCTACAATTATTCTTGTATGGTAAAACCTCGAGGTGCAAGAATTCTAAAATTAAGAGACCTAAGATGAATGACATGAGGCAATAGTAAAGTCCAAGTTCATATTTTGCGAATGTCCGTCGCCCATGGGCTTTTTGCCCATGAACCTCATGAATTCTGATAAAAGCACTAGGCAAAATATATCTATGAAGGAAGGTAGTTTGTTTGTTTTGTACCATTGAGATCCACCAAACCAGGATACTTCAGATCATGTTCTTGGTCTCTTTGAAAAACTCTCAAGAAGGAGGGCAGATCATGTTCTCGATTTCGTTAGAAAACTCTCAAAGAGAGAGGTGTAACAGCTTAGTTTTGAAAAACTCTCGAGAAGGAGGGCAGATCATGTTCTCGATTTCGTTGGAAAACTCTCAAAGAGAGAGGTGTAACAGCTTAGTTTTGAAAAACTCTCGAGAAGGAGGGCAGATCATGTTCTCGATTTCGTTGGAAAACTCTCAAAGAGAGAGGTGCAACAGCTTAGTTTTGAAAAACTCTCAAGAAGGAAGACAGATCGTGTTCTTGGTCTCGTTGGAAAACTCTGAAGGAGAGGGGTGTAGCAGCTTAGTTTCATCATGGTGTTTGGACTTGCATGTAGAAGTTTCGTGAATGATTTTTTCACTGAACATTAAATTAAATCGTAGCTGAAAATTTCAGAGGAATTGGAATGTGCCTTTGGTGTTGTTGGAAAGATCTTGCTGAGCCGGATTTAATGGAATTTATTTGGTAAGATTTGGATTCAGAATGATTGATCATTCCCCCTTATATGTCCCTCCCTCCAGTGCTGCCTCCGAGTGACCTTACTTTGGGAAGCCCCCATACTTGGCTGTTATCTTACACTAAACGTACTTCGATCATGAGGTGTATGGTGAACCCCGACCCCATGGTTCCGTTAAAAAGAAAAAGCTTACTTAACCCGACAACGCGAAGTTTTTATACTACTGTTTAGGAATCTTACATTAAAAGAAACATAATTTTCTTCCTCTTTTATAGGAGAGATATTCGCAGATACAATGTACCCTTCAAATACATTACAAATTCTTTCCAAGTGCTTTATTAATATTTAGCTTTATTTTAATTGCAAAATATTCCTTTAAAATTTTTCCCAAGAAAAATTCCAGGGCATTTTTGTTTTTCCAAATGGCCTCCCAAAAGAAGAGCACAAATTTACATGAATAAACATGACATGAACAAACACTATTAAAAAAAATAAAAATAAAAATCTGAGCAGGGTATTCCGAATGTCCAAATTTCAAAAAGACAAGAGAAACTAAAAGAGAGAAATGAGAAAGAGAGAAGTATTTCAATATTATTCAAATACAAAAAATGTCAGAAAAGTCAAAAGGCAAAAGAGAAGTTTAAAAAGAAAGAGGCATGAGAAGCGTATTTTTTGGGTGACAAATTGAAATTCGCCAAAATGAGAAAAATAAAAATAATAAAAAAAGGGGAAGTTCTGTTCACAAAATTCCCTTTTGTCTTAAAAATAATCGCCAAAGTTTGGAAAGGAATTTTTATTTTTTCAAAAATTTCTGCCACATTTGGAATATGGTTTTAGTTTGGTAGCTTCTTTTAATTTAATTCTTTTTTGCTATTTAGACATTTTTGAAAAAAATTATCGCCATTTAAATGCTAAATGTCTCTTGAGTTGCTAGCCAAATGACACAACATCAAAAAATTGAAAAAACAAATCCCTGAGTATGAGATACAGAGATTAATTCATTTTTATTTAAATACAAAAATGGTCAAAAAAAGTTCAAAGAACGAAAGAGATTTTTTAATATCTAAATAAAAAAAAGTCATAAAAGTCCAAAGAAAAAGAGAAGTTAAAAAGAGAAAAAGAGAAATTTTATTATTATTTAATCAAAAATTGCCAGAAAAAGTCCAAAATACAAAAGAAAAGGAAAAAGAAACGGAGTGAAGAAAGCATGTGAAGAGAGAGAGAGAGAGAGTGTGAGTGTCTTGCGTGTGTGCGCGGGCGAGAGAGAAAAGAGAATTGGAGAGAAGAAGAAGATTTTTGTTGTGAATTTTTGTTGTAAATTTTTGTGGGCGAAGTGGAGTAGTAGTTTTCTGTGATTTTTGGGGTTATTTTTCTGATTTTTTTGGTCGGGGGGGAGAAGAGGAAGGAAACGAGGAGGAGGAGGAGGAGGAGGAGGTTTGATTGTGTGAGGAGAGAAGAAATGGCGGAGAGAAGATACTTTGGAGTGGCGCTGGATTACTCACCAAGCAGCAAGTATGCGTTCAAGTGGGCAATTGACAACATTTTCAGAGAAGGAGACACCGTCGTCCTTGTCTTCGTCAACAAAGAGATTCAGGATGGAACGCAAGCCGATCTATGGGGAGAAGATGGCTCACGTAAGAAGAAGAAGAAGAAGAAGAAGAAATAATAAAACAACTACATAATTTTCTGTTGCTTTGTAAGAATTTTGTTGTAAGCCACAACTGTGTTTTCTCGAACTTTTTGTTTTTGCAACGAATTTTTCTCCTCTGTTTAGACTTTCTTGCTCGAACGTCTGCGTTTGTAATGATAATTCCATCAAGATTTTGTCTGATTTGGATCCCTGAGCACTCGTTTGCCGCACAACGGCGTTATAAGGGAAGTTCAGGTTCTATGAAAAGCTCACTTTCCGATTTGTCTTCTTTTTTTCCAACTAAGTACTATGGCATAGATACACATACATGATGACAAGAATTATGTGACCATGTGGTGAATGGCTTCAAGCCATAGACTCTAGAAAATAGCGTTATAAGGGAAGTTCAGGTACTATGAAAAGTTCACAGTGGATTTTCTTTCTTCTTTCCAATGAAGTACTATGGCATCGACATACATACATGATGACAAGAATCATGTGACTATGTGCTGAATGGTTTGATGCCATAGACTCTGGACAGATTTAGAGAACAGTGCACTTCAATCTGATGGATTGAAGGTGTTGTAATGCAATATGACTCTAGTCTGCCTTGGACTTTGCAGCTCTTGTCCCTTTTGAGGATTTGTCAGATCCTGCTATTCAGAGACGCTACCAGTTGCAAGGCGATGAGGAGATTGTCCAGTATGCTGAGGAAGCCACGAATGTGAAAAAGGTAGGTGTACTCATAGCTGCTGTTGTTCCAGTATCAAACCTGAATTTGTCTTGTTCCCTGCATGTCATGCCATGGCATCTTTCTGGTTGTCTGACAGATCAAGGTAACTACTATGAAGATTTTTGTAGAACTAGCTAACTTATGAGCCAAACTTTTTTCTCTGAACATGCCAGAATTTACAGAAAAAGAGTCTAAAGAAAGCAGATTCGTGCAGTAGACAGGACTGAGTTTGGAAACGTGAGCGACCTCTTACAAAAACAAGAGGAGCTGAACTTTCATCTTCTCTGAAAATGCCACAGAGAAGACTCGTCTACAGAAACCAGAATTGTGGGATAGCCAGTCCTACTGAACTTGGAATTGTGAGCAGTCTCCTACAAACATGAGTGAGAACTTTCTTCTCTGAACATAACATTTGCAGAGAAAAAGAGTCCACAGATAGCAGCAGGTTCATGGAATGTAGCCAAGCCAGAACTTGGAACTGTGAGTAATCTCATACAAATATGTGAGGATGATGGGTCCTTTTTTGGGGTGGGGGGTGTTCTCTGGGTCTGGAACATAACAGCATGTTGGATTTTGAGGACTTTGAAGATTTGAGATTGCCAGCTTGAGAAAATCATGGCTGGCATTGACTTGGAGGAGGTGGGGGATTGCAAATTCTATCAGTTGAAAATATGAACTAGACTTGGTGGAGGGGTAATGTTTTGCATGTGCGTGTCTTTCTTTGTTCAGGTGAAAGTGGTGGCCAAGGTTTACTGGGGAGATCCCAAGGAGAAACTGGTCAAGGCTGTCATAGATACCCCACTGGATGCTCTTGTGATGGGAAGTCGAGGATTGGGAACTTTTAAGAGGTAACACGTCTCTCTCTGTTCAAAGAAAACACACAAGCTGTTGGAGAGTTAGTTGTTTTCAATGTGTTGGAGTGCAGTTGTAGTTCCTAAGAATTTTGTGTCTGTCAAGCTGCAAAGCTCACTCTTCAGCAAATTTATCTTTATTTTACTTTGATGTAGAATGATGCACTGGCAGCTTGTGTAGACAGTTGTCTTTTGTCTTTGATGTCACATGATGCTCTTCTGCTTATAGAAAACAATTCAAGAGATATATTATGCACCTGGAATTTGGGGGCTACTGGGGTTTAAACCAAGGAATGGACTTAATACCTACACTTTCTGTGAGATGTGAACTGGTGTGATGCAGGACACTTCTGGGGAGTGTAAGCAACTATGTGGTGAACAGCGTACCCTCCCCTGTTACGGTTGTGAAGTTGCCACCCAGCAGCAATGAGGCCGAATGATAAGATCTTGAGAAACATTTCACAAGCTTACAGGCAAAATTTGCAGCACTCAGGATTGAAGAAAATGATCTGGAAGCACCAGTTCCTACTTGCTTATAAGTCTTACTATGCATGTTTCTCACATACAATGAAAATGTGTAATTTTCAGGCAGATTCTTCAGTATTTTCTGGCAGGTTGTTGAGTGATCGTGCCAGAGAATTTGCCCATGATGTAAATTTGGTATTGGAATAAAGTGATTCAATAGAATTACTACTTAGAGACTTAGCTACTGGAACATTTGTTGTTGCTAATATATAATTTGTTTGTAAAATCTGAACCACTTGGCACCACCAGTTTTTGCGCTTGTGAGAGGAGCGGTGAGGAGTGTGGGTGTTCCAGATTTTTCCATGACCCATCTCCACTAGTGACGGCAATAATGGAAACCTTTCTCACCCATCTTTGTTTGCAGCAGCAACAAATTTGGCTGCGAAGCTGCAATGAATCCTTCCTTCATCTTTTGTTTGCAGCAGCAGCAGAAGAGAGTTTTTTCGCAGCTGCGCAGCCGATCGAAACACGTGCATGATGAGTGAGGTCCTCTGCTTCCTTTGAAGGCAATTTTAGGGTCTCTTTCCATTAGGCTGCTGTGATCACAGCTACACATAGTCTGCTACACAGACTCTGTGATCACAGACAGCATCCTAATGGAGAGCCACTGACGTAGGTTCTTGTCCCTTGCTACAGGGACAGTCGCTTTCCATTGGAAAGCTGCAAGTGCATTGAAAATATGTACTTAATCATGTTGAGAACTCTCAGAACACATGTTCTCATTGAAAAAGCGACAGGTGGTGAGACAGAGTTAGACTCACAGCTCTCACAGCCTTGACATTATTCAACGCTCGACGGGTAAAGCTGTGAGATGACTGTGAGCACAGCTAGCTGCAAAAACATAATGCAAAGCTGCTTCGAACTTTATGGGATGAACAGAATGGGAAGAATGGTCACCACAAGTAAGAGCTTGTTCTTCCTGCTGCTGCTGTTACTACTCTTCTTTTGCGTTGCCCTTGCAGTACTTCTTCCGATTGCTGCTGCAGCAGAACAGGATGCTGTGGTGAAGCGGTTGCAAGAGTATCTTCGCATCCAGACTGTGCACCCTGATCCCGATTACGCACTTGTCTCAGAGTTCCTTCTCTCGCAGGCCACTTCCGTTGGACTGGAAGCTCGTAGCTGGGAATTTGTGAAAGAGAAGCCGGTGATTTTACTTTCCTGGAATGGAACACACCCATCACTGCCATCACTGCTGCTCAACTCGCATACGGATGTGGTACCTGTCCAGAAGGAGAAATGGATTTATCACCCCTTCTCTGCAACTCAGGTACACATGATGCTCCGCCATCTTGCAACTGTGAAAAACCCTAGTACTGTTTCTGAGTACTCAAAGGAAGAGAAACTTGATCTCACATGTCTGGAAGACCTGGCGTCATTCTTCTTCTTCTTTGATATGAAGCAGATTTTCGTTTCAAGACTTTTGGGCGTGTTAAGTTCTTCTTTCAATATGGTTGCTGTGTGTTGGAAGCTAAAAAGTCTACCCCCTAAATCCTAAATACAGGATGCAGAGGGCAACATCTATGGAAGGGGATCACAAGACACCAAAAGCTTGGGAATGCAATATCTTGAAGCCATTCGCAACTTGAAGGCACAGGGATTCAAACCAGCACGCACAATTCATGTTTCTTTTGTTCCAGATGAAGAAATTGGAGGCAAAGATGGTATGGGGGCTTTTGTTACCTCAAGAGAATTTCAGGCTCTCAATGTGGGAATAGCCATGGATGAAGGACTCGCATCCTCACAAGACTTTTACAACATTTATTTCCAAGAGAGATCTGCTTGGAAGCTCATAATCAAAGCCACTGGAGCACCTGGTCATGGATCCAAAATGTATGACAACAGTGCATTTCAAAATCTGATTTCAAGTTTGCAGACCATATACAGCTTCCGAGAATCACAGTTTGAGTTGTTAAGGTCTGCAGCACGATTGGAGGGAGAGATCATTTCCATTAACAATGTGTATCTGAAAGCTGGAACTCCAACGCCCATGGTATGCTATTTATTCATTAGTCTTGCCCATTACTTCAAAATTGTTGTTTTAGATGATCATTCAGAGCTTATCGTCTGAGTCTTGCCAACAGATCAGTTGTGGCATTGCTATGCTTTCCTGGTTTTCTCAATCATCAACTACCATTTGATAAGGATAATAGCTGAATTCCCAAGTGTTATGGTTTTTGTCTTGTCCCCATCTTTGCAGAGTCATTGATCAGTTGATGCTTTCCCATATTCAATTTTTTTTTGGGGGGGGGATGGTTTGGGGGCTTGAATGTCTTTCAGATTCAAGACTTCAACAGTTATGATGTGTCTCTTTTGGGTTTATAATTATTTGTTTATTTTTCTCATGTGTGAAACTTTGTATGTTTGAAAATTTTGATAGATTTCCAAATGCTTCTTAAAGTGGAATGTTAGAATTTGGAGAGATCATGTGGATTCTAATGGTGTGTTATTGATACCTGGTAGGGTTCAGGGTTTTGTGATGAATCTGCAGCCATCAGAAGCAGAGGCAGGGTTTGACATAAGGGTGCCACCTTCAGCTGATCTGGGAGATCTTTGGAGACGAATCAGGGAAGAGTGGGCACCAGCTTCATGTAATCTCACCTACACAGTAAGTCAAAATTCAAAACCCATTTGCCTATTATTTTGCTCTCTCTTCAGCAGTGTAGGTAGGATGGAGATCCTTCTCAGAAAACTTGTGCTGAAATTGTGGTATGGTGGGTTTGGATGCTATGGTGAATAGTTTACTCAATCTGACCCACAAGACAAGGGGTTGTCGACACAAGGAACATCCAGAGATGATATACAGCCATGGTGGGCATTGCTTAAGGAAGCTGTGTACAAGGCAAATAGAACTTTGGGTGACCTGGTGATTCGACCTTCTGCTACAGATGCTCGTTATCTCCGAAACATGGGAATTCCAGCATTCTGTTTCTCGCCTATGGCCAACACACCTAGTCTTCTTCATGACCATAATGAGGTTTGCTGAAAATTCAATTCTGGTCTTAATCTCTGGTCATCTATTCATTTTCTTCTGTAATAAGTTTTAAATGTGCAGTTCCTTCAACTACTTTATTCTAAAGTTTGAGATCAAATTAGAGTTGATAATAATGAGGTCAATCCAAAAGAACTGAGAAATAATATGTGTTTTCTGAAACCCTAAAATCTCAATCTCAATCTCAAGATGTAGAAGATCAAATTACACAAACTGATGTCTAGTGGTTGTCCTTGGCAAAAGAGCTTTGAAGTTGTACAGATGAAGGTTGAGAATTGTTAAAAAAGGAGTAAATGTTCCTTGTTCCCTCTAGGCTTCATTTAACTCATTTATTTTGTTTCTGGATTGTTACTGCTTGTGTGCAGTTTCTGAATGTTGCTGAGTATATCAAAGGGATAGCAGTTTATGAGGAGATTGTGAGGGCTTTTGCCAGTTACGCGGATCCAGTGGATTTCAATCAACCTGTCCATTGCGATCACTAAGGTTTGGAGAAAAACCATGACCCACTCGATTCCAAAAACTAAGACTTCACTTCCAATATAATTGACTTTTCAAAAATTGTCATTTTAAAGTGTCCCATACTCATAATCCTTTGTGGGATGGATATGTAGGTGTAGAGGAGTCTCATGCAAAGAAATCTATGGATGTGAGACAAACATACCTATTACTGTCTGTTATGTGGCACAGCAGAATAGAAAAGGCAAGTGCAATCAAGATATGTAGATAACAGTCTGGTGTACCATTCAATCAAAGAGGTCAGACAACATGATGAGTTGTTTGTGCTGTGATATTAACGTGCAATAGAAACAGAAGAGTGGTTTGACAAGCATTTTTGCCTAGTAGAGACACATGACCCCAAGGCAAGGAATGAGTGTGATTCAATCTCTATGTTTTCTAGTATGTACTACACTTTTGTTTTGGAAACTTTTTGTGTAGATTGTTTCTAACAAACTCATCATAAGAAAGTCTGTTACAAATTAAATCATAAAAAAGATTGTGACAAAACCAATCATCTCATTTTCCAATTAAACTGAACTGAAACTTAGGAGTCAGTTGTTTTAACTGTGATTAGATTCTTAGGAGTATTCTTAGAACATTCTTGAACATGCTGTGTGCTTAGCATGCACGAGATTTTCACAAGTGTTTTGATGAGTTAATGAGCATTGTTTCTGGGTCATCCCACTATTGCCCAGTCTTGTGATAGAAACATGATTAAAAAAAACCCAATGTGTTTGTTATTGTATGACATTTTATTCTGTAGGACCATGGCAACAAAATTTTTTGCATGATAGAAATCAAAATCTTGCTTGATAGTAAGTGCATGGGCAGACCTCTGAATCAGGGGTTCAGAATCCAGAGATTTATTTCTTCTTTTTCACATATCTGCCTTCTTTTGGGCTGGATGCCAGAACCATTGAGCAAGTACAATAAGGAGCTTGTTAGTGTCAGTTTGGAAGACTTGGTTTTGGCTGGAAAGGAATCCATATTAGTCCCAAGCAGGTAACTATTGCAAGATTTTTTGAAATCCTTGATTGAAGTGTGTGCTCTTCTTGAGGGATTCACAAGAGGCTTATGATCCCTCCCTAGTCTTAAGGAGTAGGCTTAAGAGTTCTGCCCACCACATGATCTATGTGTGAAATGCCATTCTTTTGTTTTGAAGTCATTGTAACGTTTGCCAATTTTTAGGGTTTTGAACCAATTTCATCACTATTGTTCAGAACTTCACGAATGGGAATGTTGTTGGCCTTGGAATTGTTTTCTTAAAAGTTATAGATCTTTTGGTTAACAACAATCATAACGTTATATTGCAAAGGAAGTTTTTTTAAATAAATCTCAGCTTATCATAATAGTAGGAAGGAAAACATCTTAAATGAGATGAAGAACATCAATAGAAAGTTAAGCATGTTCTTCTAAACCATAACCATTTGTAAGGTGGCCATGAGTCTCAACAACTTGAGCTATTGGATTAATCCAAATGAATAATTATAATAACAATATCAATATTAATAATGATAAATGAAATATTTACCAATCAAGCATGAGTGAATGTTTCTTCATCATTAAGACTATTGGGTCTTTTTGAAGATGGACAATTTCATTAAGCATACAAGGGCAACGCATATTCATATTTTTCTCTTAAGTTTAACCCTAAATTATTCACTTTGGAGGAGAAGTGGGATTAATTCCAGCTTTTTATTTTGCTGGTGAAATTTTAAATGAAAATTTCAAAAATGAAATCATTTTGGGGGTTTCAATCCCTAGAAGTCATTAAAAAAATTAGTAAAAATTGTCATATTTTATATTTGGTTTTCAATATGTAGCCTAAAATATGGAAGGTTGATTAAAGATTTGTCCTTCATATCTAGTTTATAGCTAGATTTGCCTAAATATTCTTCGTGATGATCACCATTGTTTTTGCCATCTTCATATGGAAGATGTGATTGGGGCTGCATAAAAACTTTCCTTAAGATAAAACACTATTGATCAGTCCCTGGCTTAATTATGAATTGAACATAAAACCATTTGCAAGATGGCCTATGAATCCCAATAAATTCAAGGGCAGTAATATGGTTACTAATCATCAAGATCATACACATGATTATTGACATTGTTCACCGTTTGTTGAATTATAATATTTGTCAATTGGATGTATTGAGAGATATTTATTGGAGGAAAACATTAAAAATCTATTTTCACATGCCACATTGATGTTCATATAAATTGCCTCAATGTGAAAAAGTATATGCGATTTTATATGCCATGTGATATGACTTGATGTTGTGCATATAAAATGAGCTTTTGAAAGCTTTTTTCAAAACAATTAGTTCAATAAATTTATTGGCTCCAATTGAACAAACAAGATTGAAGTTTGATTTTAACATAGTAGGGTAAATAGGTCAGTAACTGAACACTTTGTGCATCAATCATCTCCCTTCTAGTCAATCCACCTCCTTTCAAGCATTAGAAGGCACACTCACAGCTGTTTAAATTGTTCAAAACCAGTGAATAAAGAGAAAGATATGCCCCTCTAAAGTTTGCGTTGTTAAAAATGAGAGAAAAAAAACTCTTTATAGGTTTCCTGAAAGAACCGACCGTTTTTGGGTGGTTATTTGAGTTTTTCAAATTTTGATAACTGTGGTTATCTATCAGAGTTATAAACTTAACCTCTTGCACCCTTTAGAAGGATACCCTCTTATTACAAGGAAAATGGCAAGGTGTCCTCTTAACCCATTTACACATACAAGGACACCTTGTCTTTTCCTTTTAATTGAATACTTATTTTTCATTTAATTTAGATCCTTTTATCATATGACTTGGCGAGACTGGATTTGCAAAACAAGATATAGTTGAACGTGAAAATTGTGAAAATTATGATATGTAAATAACATCTACCATTGATTTGCATCCTAATGAAGTGACAATAACAATAATCCAAAGAGAAAGTCCAATGAAAATAAACCTTTGCCTTTCCAAAGCTAGTGGCCAACTTAACTAACCTCGCACTTACTCACCTACAAGCGCTCCATATTAGATTTCTCAAGAACCCATATTGGGAACAGCATAGTAAGAAACATGTGCGTGAGAAAGCCATGGGGTCGAGGCATTCCCAAAATAAGGCACTTAAGATGAGACAATAGCTAAGTTCAGCCTTGCATTTTGACCAGGCAAATGTTATCATGAATTTAAAATAGGCAATTAATTGCGAGACTTAGGATGAGGAGAATTCTGAGGGTTCTTATGCCTACTCCTTAAGAGTTGACGGGCCTTGCATATATACAAGTAGGCATAATTTCCTTCCCATTGTGGAGGAGGAGAGCGAAGATCCCACCTTTTTTTGAGGAGAGATATTCATGGATACAAGGTGCCCTAAACTAAGAAATTTCTGAAAATTTCTGAATGTTGTATGAAGTAATTTAACACATGATTTGTTGGTATCATTTTTCATGAATTGAACTAGGAAAGTTTCTCTTATTTCAAAAAGAAACCTGATAAAGAGAATTTCACTTCAAAAAGTCCCCATGAAATAAAGCTTCAAGACAATGTTGAATGTTCATGTAGGGTAAAGCCCGAAGGTGGGGGGGGGCATAGAAAGAGGCCATAGCAAAGTCTGGCTTGCATGTTTGGACCCAATTGTGGGTCTTATCCACCATAATGCACAAGGTGAACCTTATCATAAGCTTAAACATACATATAGCACAAGGTGTTATAAGAGTGAGGGATCTTACACATACTTAGTTACACCTATAAGTGGGTGAGAGATCCCTCCTACAAAATATTTTACAAATATAAGGTGCCCTCCAAATACAACTTACAAAGTTTCTCCAAGTGCTTTATAACTGAGCAATTGGCTTCAATGTTTAGGGCAACAAAAGCGTTGCCCCCATAATGGATTAATCAATTCCAACTGGGCATCAAACTTGTGATGCCATTAGTGCTCAATAGCACCGTGCCAAACTATGCACACAAGGAAGAAGGTTTAGATGTTGCAACAATTGGTGCATATGGTATGAGCCTCTCAAATCATTCGGCAAAAGTTGCATGTAACTTAACTTACTAAGGAGATTATTGGCACATCTTGACATCTTATCCTTGACCAAAGGCCGTAACATAATAGCCACAGGCTTGAGTTTTGCATGCACACCGGATTTGCAGCATCATGCTTTTGACACAACACAAGTGCAAGTGCTTTTTGAAGTTCCTAACTAAAGTGTGATCCTAGGGTTAGAGTGAACCAACAAATATGACGGCATGGATGGATGGATGGTGCGTGGATAGGAAACACTTTCTCCATGGATTCCAGTTTCCTAGCTAACCATGATGGTTAGCAAGTATTTTGTTTTAGTTACCTATTTAGGTACTAACAACCCCCCGGTAACCTTTGTACCTATGTACTAACCGTGTACATGCATTTACTTACTTACCTTACCTGCAACTAACAGAGTGAGGGGTCTATATATGTCAAAATATTATATTTATATCATAATGGAGGTCTGATCATCCCATAATGAATATTTCAGAATCTCAACAATCAACAACAAATACATAGAGGGAGTGCTCTGTGTATTTAAAATCAAATATCTATCGTAAAACCCCAAAGCAAGGGCATTCCTAAAAAATGTGGCCCATGAGGCCGAATGCCAATGGCTGTTTATTTTGGGAATGCCCCTGCCAGAAGAGGGCTTTTACCTAGCATAAAAACCATTCTCTTTTTTTTGACATTTTTTGTTTTTGTTTTTTTTTTTTTTTT
>Ga0209611_10006782_pt1 | contig 18584 bp, 12 predicted proteins | sample S1TSphgellanicum_3_FD_187693 | JGI IMG/M metagenome (GOLD analysis project Ga0209611, IMG submission 187693) | Host-associated microbial communities from peat moss isolated from Minnesota, USA - S1T2_Fc - Sphagnum magellanicum MG (SPAdes) (version 2) | ecosystem: Host-associated > Plants > Peat... | reverse complement strand
GTCCTTCAACAATGTTTGCAAACCTGGGGCACTAGTAACTACCAAATTCTCAAAAAAAGGGTGCATCTTTCTAGCTATAAGAGGAAGGTTATCCGAAACTGCACAAAGGTATGACTAAAAGAGGTGTAGACCCCCCTCAACTTGAAAAACATATTCTTCCAAAATAGGTCTATTAAAAATACAAAACTTGAAGCACAAATACAGAACCACCAAAACCCAACTCCCTAGAACAACAAATGGGGCACAATCCTACATAGATAAAAAGCATATATCACCAAAGGAAATCGATAGTCAAGCCTAACATTTTGCGAAGGAACTCTAAATAAACTCCCATGACCCTAAACCCATAATGTCTCCATGTACATGCATAACTCTCTTATTAAAACCTACCAAAAAAGATAGGAAGGAAGAAAGAGGTATTGTCCGAGTGAAATAAAAAGGTCAATGAACGACACATGAAAATAAAATGTTTAATACAACCTATGCATCTCCTAAAAAAATAAAATCATTGATATGCGTCATGTCCTAAGATAAAACCTCTTTCAAAAAATGCATGATAAATTTCTAAAAACTCATTGGCACCTCAAAAATATGTAAACCATATGTGACCAAAGTGTAACCCTAAGGAATCTCATGTTTTAATAGACTACCAAGTAAGGGTTTTTTAGAAAAGAAATTGAGACTACACAAGTGATCAATATAAATTTTAATTTTTGGGTTGCTAGGTGGGCAATCAAAATTTTTGATTAACAACCATCAGTTATGCATAAGGGTAGGATTTCAAATAACCAATTGAGAACCACTAATTAGTTAACCTACCAATTATCAGATTTTTAAATTTAAATTATTATGACTTTTTAAAAAATTGTATTTGTGTTTCAAGATTGATACTTACCTGAATGATAACTGGGTCTTCCAAGTAGGTTATTAGATTTTGAAAATACAATACCAATTGGATATCAACCAGTTATAAAAAGAATCAATAACAAATTGATAGGATATTAATATCTGGGCTGATAACTGCGTCAAAACCCAATAACCGGCCAACACTGGTTCACACACCAACTTATAGTTAAATCCTGGTTCACTTTTGCACCCCATACTGATCGTCAGTGCCACAAAAAGAATTTTTTTGACCTGCCCAAAGACATGGGTCACCAACAATCAACTCATCAAAAGACCATATCAGAAGACTTAGCCCAAACCCCATCAACCCAGACCAACACTCCAAACCAAGAGTCCTTCACTTTACCAGTCAGAGGAGGTCTTGTCTCAAAACAAACATTGCTTCTAGTAGGCTACTAGTAGTAGTAGTAGTAGTGCTCAATTCCTCCTACTTAGGGTATACTTTTTCTGGAAGCAATCTTTCTGTCTGTCTACTACAAATTGGCTTGGAGTCCTGCACTTCTAAGCTGTCAAAGTTCACCTGGACAAACTGAACACCCCCCAAAGAAGTTGTTGCTAATGGACAATAGGAAATCAACTGCAATTTTTTAAGTTCACGTGTAGGTGGTTTGGACTCACTCATTGATCCATTTTCAATCATGATTCTTAGAAGCTCTACAAGTCTAGGGAGGTTATAATGAAATATTTGAATGCTTATCTAGATTGTTGGATTTTTATTGGCCTTGCCTACTACCAAGGCAAGGATATTGTGTTTAGATTCATTATAGAGTATAGTAGCTTAAGGGGATTTTGGGCCCTAGGTAATAATAGTAATAGGTCTAGTATTTTTATCTGAGGATTTTTGAAAGATGATATTTTAGCTTGTGTTGAAACTTGAGATTAGCTAAAAAGTTATAATATCTTGAAGGACTTTGGTTTCTTTCAGAGGATTTTTGGAAGATTATGTTTTTGCATGGTGAAATATTTGAGTTTCCATAAATTTTCTTTTGCATTAAGATACTTTTTTAATGTAAATGGGAAGGCTGCGACACACCCGTTGTTTTATTTTGTTATGAGTAGTATAGTAGTAGTTGGATAACAGTCCAATTATGGGCCCTACTTGAACAACAACAACAACAACAAGGACACCACATGAAGCCTCCTCCAAATCCTCCAGAATCTATGAACAAAAGAGGAAATCCTCTTGATTGGTGTATGCTAACTCATTTTATAAATTGGGTCTATGATTGCAACTCTTGTACCCACTGGATTTTTTTTGGGGTCTAGTGCAAATAGAGAGTATGCTAAAAAGCTGCTTCATTGACCACTATTGTTTACTAATCCTTCACTCTCTCAGATATCAGCTGAATGGAAGCAGGGGCTGATGCCCCCTTGGGGTTGCTGCCCAGTGCTTCATGAGCTGAATGTATGTGGCTTTCCTATCTCATTTTCCTGGACTCCCTTGCTTGATTTTTGGCTGAAATTTTTACTAATTTTTTTTCCCCCTTTTTTTCTGGGACACAACAAAAGAAATCCATTGCAAAAAGAAACATGTTAAACACTCCGTCACGAGGCAATTTGCAGCAGTGTTAATGGAGGGCTCCTTATCCACTTGAATCCACAAGCGAGCATTTCAAGCTATCACCATTTCGCTTCTCAAAATGCTCGAATTATTTCTTTTATCATGATACCCAGTAAAAAAAAATTTAAGTAAAAAAGCATCAAGTTTTACATGGGCTAACGCCCACGGGCCAAGTCATTCCCAAAATAACAAGCCATTGACCTCCGGCCTCAAGGGCTCACTATTTCGGGAATGCCCCAGCACTAGGGCATTACCCAACACGAAATAGTTTTGAGTGTGTAAACTTTGAACCCAACGGCCAGGTTTGTCACCCCATAGGCGAATGAGTATATTGGGTTAGATTTGTATCCATGGCTTCTAGTAGAGGTAAAATGGGTTTGGAAAGGGCTTAAAGCCTTAATGATTGCTTGTATCTTAAGCTAGGAAGGAGAGTGAAGCTTGTAATTGCAGTTGGATTCTCTATTCATGGTATCAAGTGAGAGAAAGAACATGGCATTTTTACCAGGGTTTTATTACCCTATGTGTGGTAACACAAAGTTAGAGTATCAGCATACCAAATAAGCCAAGACTATATAAACCAGGATAAATGGTAAACAAACAAACTTTAACTAATTGATTTAGGGGCTTTCTTTGTCTCACATCTTCAAATTTTTTAGGAGGCTTCCCCATTAACCCAATTTTAGATTGGATTTAAATCAAATTTTAAGGATGGATTTGTGCCATGTACATAGAACCCATTTCTTTAAATCCATCCCCAAAAATGTCAAATGTAATGGAATGTGTGGTGAAGTGCGAATGTTAATCAATAGTAGCAAATTATATGCAATCAACCCAAGATGGATGTTGGAAAGCTTTGTGCTGGAAAGCACTCATCAGTATGGAATGGAGAGTCAATTATCTAGTTCTTTGTGCTGTGGGTTCTTCATCCAAGGAACCCAGTAGCACGCCCCTCAGGTCCAGTACCCATGTTGAGTCACTCAATGAGTCACTTCTTTAATTAAGAACATGCAACACCTTAACCTAGGTCACAGGTGTCAGATTCAGCAGAAATGTTTTTTTAATTAAAAAAATGGGCTCCCTAATTAATGTTCCATTTTCAAATAATGTTCAAATGATCAAATTTTCCAATCTAATTTTGTCTAATTTTCTCAAATAACTCTAACATGGTTAGAAAAACCATGCAAGTTTTTTGGAATACATTGCAAAAGATTCATTGTAAAGAGAAGACTATTATTACTTAAAATCTGGAATACAGTTGGGGATCGCTAGGGTTCCACATCTGAAAGGCCAAATACCTAGTCTCAAAATTGATGGAATCCTACCAGCATTTTATTGCAACAAAAGTTTCAATTTGCCACTTTTGCCCCGCTAAACCCTAAACCTAATATTATTTCAGCTCTTCTTATATGTGGAAGGCCGTGTCATGGCACCAACACCCAAAATTACTTTTTGCTCTTTTTAAGACATTCTAAACAGTTTTGATGAGTGTGGTCTTGTATCGACTTTTGAACATACTAGGCTGGTCCCCTCTATTGCGCTACCTTTGAAATTTTCACATCTGCCCAGTCCCCGTATTGGGTACCTTTATAAATTGTCATATCAGCCTGGTCCCCGTATTGGCACAATAAGTGAATCCAGTTTTTCTCACACACTAGGCCGGGGCTCATGACACACATGTGTGCAATAAACTTTGTGATTTCATCATCCATTACAATATATAACATTTGGTGTTTATTGTGCCATATGTTACATTAAAATTGCAGTTTGACATTAAGGTGCGGCACATATTACACAAATGTCAAATTAATTTCAAACTACAAATGTTAATGTAATATATGCCTCAATAAACACACGACATATTGTACATTGTAATGGATGAAATCACTCACAAAGTTTTATGTCACACGTGTCATGAGTTGCAGCCTATTGTGTGAGTAAAAACAACATTCTTTTGTAATGTTGGATCCTTCCTTTGCAAATTGTTCCTACCAACCTGGTCCTGATATTGAGTCAAAAACTAATTTTTGGCTGGTATGCGACAAGTATATACCCGATATTGAGATCAATATAAAACTGGTACAAGGCTGGTGAGTACTAGAACAAAGCTGGTATCGCCTCAGGTCCTACCAGCCTGGTAGAGTATTTGATGCGGGTGTTTATAGTTTATACCAGGAGCCTGGCTATGTACCATACCAGACCAACAAAAACTGGTTTTTACACTTGTACAAAGTGGAAGGGTCAAAAGCACATAAAACCCATTCATTCATGGAGAGAGAGAGAGAGAGAGAGAGAGAGGCATGGATGGACAAAGAATCAATTGACGGGGAAAAGGACAAAACAAAACATGCCCACACACAGGCAAGTAAGTAAAGTTGCATTTGTGGAAGTTTTTTCCTCAACTGCGGAGAGGAGGAGGAGGAGGATGATGATGATGATGCTCCTAGAGAAGGAAGATCTTCAGGGCCAGAGGGGCACAAATCCAAGGTTGATTGGTTTCATAGCTGGGAGTGTTGTTGTTACAGCACAACATCAGGATGCTAGAGAGCCCAGATATCAGTGTGTCCTCCTATACAGGTCAACAGCAATAAATCACACTGGATGCATCAGACTCTCTGGCAGGGTATCTCTCTGCAGTCTTGGTCAAAGAGAAGGTCTAGAGAGAACTTCAGAACTATAGAGCCAAAGAGAGAGAGAGAGAGAGAGAGTGTGTGTGTGTGTGTGTGTGTGAGAGAGAGAGCCATGATGAAAAAAAAAGTTATCCTTTCGTGGACGGACACTTGCATTCAATGCTCCCTTTCTCCTCTTATATTTGTGTGTGTGTATTGTATGTTAGTATGTACCTGAGTTGATATGAGAGGTTTATAGTCTTCTTAGTTGTAATTGTTGCGTTATTACAGACTTGATTAGGTTTAGGGTTTAGGGGTAAAAGTGACAAAATAGGTTGCCCCTAAACCTTAAACCTAATATTATGGTTGCCACTTTTGCCACTAAACCCTAAACCCATGCTCCATCTTTCAAATGAATGTTTTTGTTTCTGTCCATCAGGCATTTTCTTGCAAGATTGGATTAGAAGAGTCTAATTAATGCCAAGTGCAAGTTTTCAAAGTGAGCCCAAATGTCAACTCCCTTTCCCCCCCCTATCTTTTTCCTCTTATGATTGTTCTCATATGGTTCCCAATAGTTCATCATTATTTATGTTAATCTCAAATATGATTTTAATATACATAATATGAACATGAAAAAGCACTTGTTAATTTGCCTTTCATATCTATGTAAGTGGGTAGGTAGGGGAAAAGAGTGAGGTTGTTAAGCTTGCTTGGAAGACGTAGTATGCCTAGAGAGACATCATTATTTTTATTTGATTAGATAGATATACAAGTTGATGTGTCATATTTTAAATGAATTTTTTTGGGTCCATTAGGCTCTTTTTAGCAAGATTAGATTAAAATAGATTTGCAAGTTGGTCTTGAATTTATTTGTATAGTCCATTGGCAACAAAGCTCTTAAGGACAATAGTCCCGCTAACCAATTTTTTTTTCCCCATTGTGAGCACGTATGTTTGTATGTGGCACCTGCACTGAAAGGTCAATCCGTTAACAAAAATGGGTAGGAAAAAGCTCAGACCTATTAGAGGGGAAAGTCTTTTGGTTGGTGAGATGAAATTGAATGTTTGTGTAGTTAAGTTAATGTATTTGCTAGGTGAAAAAAGGGAGTTGGAACCTCTTTGAATATGTTGATATAAGCAAAACATGCAATTTTTTTCCAAAAAAGAAGACTTTGTTCCCTACAAGACTTTACAGTTCTTGAATATGAACAATTTTTTTAGCCTGGAGTAACATTTTTTTGGGGTTTAAGTTTTAAGGTTTAAACAACCTACGTTCTAAAAGCTTTTTTGCCCAAATGGTTTTGTGCAAAATGTAGAGATTCATAATTGCACGGTTATTATTATAATAAACACAAAAATTGGGTACCTACCTACAGTGCAGAATCAAGTGACACCCAATCTCAAACTGGGTTACAAGTAAAGAACTCAAATTTAAACTTGGCAAAAAAGGTCCCTTGCCAGACTCTACAAGTGTGCAGTTCATTTCATTCACCAGAGTAGTTATTATTATAGAGCTTCTGATAAATCCACCACACACTCCAGGTTTTGAAGGAAAGACACACACAGGACATGGACGATTCATTCATTCACCACCCAAGCCCCCTCCCTCCCCTGGGAGAATCTTGGGATTCCTGATGACCTAAAATTAAGAAAAACACAAAGAATGTGTGAGACAATCAGTCTGTGTGTTTCTGGAGACATGGAAATTTCAAAATAGGAAGCTATAAAAACAACAACAACAACAACAAAAAGAGTGATGAAAGAGTGTTGGGAAAAGAGGGACTGACAAAAGGACCTCCCACGAGAACTACCTACTAGTAGTGTTGTTGTTGTGGTTGTTGTTGCTTGCTTGCTTGATTGCTTTCTTTCCTTCTTTCTTTGGCAAAATTCAAATGGAAGGATTGATGAGAGAGTTCAAATTAAATAGATTAGAACTGCAAATCCCTGTTTCCTGATTTAGCACATGTGGGGGGTTGATGGCCTTTAGCTGATTGTTTGTTTTTGTTTGGATTTTCTGTTTCTTCTTGTTCACCTGGAAAACAAGTTGACCAATGAATTTAGGCTGCTACAGCTTTCCTCTCTCCAGACCCAAGTGATAAAACCCCCCCCCCTCCCTTAGCTTGCCCCACATGTGTGAGAGACAATCCATGACTCATTACTACAGGCCTCATTATTTATTAGGCTCTCTGTGTTGGCCTCCTACTAGCCTACCTGCAGAGGAATGAAATGAAAGGGTCATCTATCTACAACTGTCAGGAATTTTTGTTTTTATTTTTTCTGTAGAGTAGCTAACTAGCTTACTACATACCTGAAGGCAGCCTTCTTCTTTTTTTTGGGTGGCTATGTATAACCAAAATGCTATATTTAAAAAATTGAAAGTGCTAAAATCATATGCTTTTTGAGATTTTCAATAGTCAGAATTGGATCAAAATTTAACACAAAATCGCCAGGTTTTTATACATAGTTCAAGTAGGCAGCCAACAAACATAGAAGGTGGTTTTTTTTGTTTTTACTCTCATATTTAGCTTGTAGCCAAAATTTGGCTACATCTTCCTGTGGATGATCATTTGTCACTTTGGCTATAAAACAAAATTGCCAAAAAAAGCACTGCCTGAAGGTGACCAAATGTGCATGCATATCAGAGTCTACACACAAAGGAACCTGACTGACATCAAGTAGTTTTGTTTTGATCCCAACTCTTTTGTTTTGCTCCTTCTGGTTCATATTTAGCAGCTGCTGCTGCATTCCCACTCATAAAACTTAGCTCAGAATATGTGACATCTTCCATTCACATATACACACACCTCTGCTCAAAATGTTTGTGTGAAAACTTGTGCAATTTTGCCTGCATTTGCACAAGCCAGTGTTAAGAGGTTTAGGGTTTAGGGTTTAGGGTTTCTGGGATTGGGGTTTTAGGGTTTTGAGTTTCAGGGTTTGGGGTTTTAGGGTTTTTAGGGTTTTGGGAAAACCCTTCATCATCATCATCATCATCATCCAGAAGTGACAATTGATGTGATTGGGCTTTCTGGTAACAGCCAGAGAAGAAGCTGAAACTTGGGAAAATGATGTCTTTGTCTCTACGAGTTGTTGATTCCCCCAAGTACATTTTGACAAGGCAGTTTACGGTGGTGATCACTGTAGGAGAAACACCATGAAAAAAAGATTTTGAGACTAGTGCATAAAACAGAATTTTCCAAAACTCACATATGAAGAATGCTCTGCTACTAAGAGCATGACCCACTTTCTAATTATGATAGTATTCACTATAGTATTCATGTTGAGAGATTGCTATATATGCATTACCAATAAATGTATTTCTCTGCAATTTAGGGCTAATTTTGATGATATCTCATTCAACAACAGCAGACTAAACTCCTCTCTGAAGAATTTCTGAATGCCCTTACTAAAAGACTGCTGCTGGTCCAAAGATGGAATCCAGTCCTCTGGCAGGTCCAACAATTCCCCAAAGTAAATTTTGTGCTTCAATCTCTCTAATTATCAATACAAAAAAATATTGAACATTTGCTTTGACCACAAGAGAAAATTTGATAATGGCCACAGATTGATCTGAGGTACATATGGAAAGGAGCTTCTCTCTGGAAATTCCAAAGCAATGAAGACTCAACGAACCTCTAGAAATTCTACAACTGAGCTTTGCTTATTGAACTGGTGACTGCTTGTGAACACATTCTTGTCCATGAAGGTCTATGACATTGCAGCTTGACATGCAGCTCAAGCTTAAAGAGTCTGTTGAATTGCATGGTGATTGAAGCTTTGCTTGTTGAAGTAAGTTCCTCAACTTTTAGAAACACCACAGACAGTCATATCATCACAAGTAGACAGCTGAATCAGCAATGAAATATGAAGTCACTGCAGATGGATACAAGCAAAATGACATATCCTTAAATCTTGTGCACTTTCACCAGGATTCATCTTTCTGTCTTTTGCCAAATGGGTTAGGTTCTTGCTGTCCTCAAGGCATGATGCATGATGCAGGCTGAATCTGACAATCATTGAGACTCACTCCATTTTCAAAGAAACCAACAACCACCCATTAAAATTTCTTCTACAACTAAAACTCACAAATTTTCTTCTACAATCAAAACCATTGGCAATAACACAGCACATGAAATTGTATCTATCCCTGTCATATTATACATGGGCAGATTGGGGGTGATGCATTTTGTGAATTGTATTGTAGAGAATTTTGATGCAAACTCCTGGTGCAAATCCAGTGCAATGATCAGCAAGGATCATGGACATAATAATGCACATGCTACTCATCTCTAGAGCATCTGATCCAGGCATCACATTGAGTGTCAGATTCTTGCAGTCTACTTGTTCTGATACTGGGGGCCTGCCCTCTCCAACTTTCTGTTCTGGTTAAGAAAATGCCGATGAAGTGATGGCCATCAGGATTGATATCCACCCCTTCACCACCAATTTCAACACTTGATCTGGTACTGTACATTGTGAAGCCATGTTAGGTTCCATTCGCTACAATCACTACTGGGTGCTTATAGAGCTTTCCATCTGTTGAGCTATTTCAATGTCCTCAAGTGGAAATTCACAAGTAGAAAAAACATCACCCATGATTTGATTTCCATTCATCATTCTCCTATTTCCTCACATTTGCACCAGCAAGCTGCTTCGAGTTGAGCAATCAGTTACCTTAGCTTAGCAGACATGGACCTGAAGCTCATGCCTTTGTTGATTGATGCAAATAGCATCACGTGATCAAAGATCAAGACAAAGAAGGCTCACAAGAACTGTACCTGGAAATCAGTCTGTCTTTCATTGTGTTTCCTGCATGACTTGGAGCACCAGACAGAGGGTTTTTTTTTCCAGCTGCATTTTGTCCAAGTTTTGGAGGTTTTCATGCACTTTTTGCATGCAACCAACAGCTTTCCAATTATGCCAACACCATTTGCTAGCTCATAATCTTTGATCACTCACAAGAAAATGAGCATCCTTGACAAAATGGGTTCTATCAAATTTGACATCTCCTTCATGTATGGCGACAATATACATGAATTCAAAACACTACTTACTCACAAGGGTTTTTATTACTTGAATGGTGGAAGGTTTGCATTTGGATGGCACAAGGTCTCTTCAATTGACAAAAGCATCATTCGAGTGGGGAGGTGCTTTCAAATGCAAAGAAAAAAAAAACCTTAGAGTGCATTACTTGTAGGGTAAAGTAGACAGGACGACCGGATTCCCATGGCCTCCCCTAATTTGAAGGTTGTAGCCTACAGGGTGGTAACCTGAGGATGTAGGCCCAAAAATTAGGGTTTAGGGTTTAATGGATTATGGTGCAAACTTTGGCACTAAATCTGATACCCATCACTTTTCAAGCCGGTTCTCATGTTGAAACCTGATGGGTATCAGATTTTGTGATACTTGGATAGATATTGGTCTCATTAGTTGACACTTGTGTGAGAACCTGCCATTAAGAATCAGCTCTTTGGATACCTTTCAAAATGTTGACACGTGGGTGGGGTAAAAAAGTTTACCTGAGTCTAGTTCTCATGCTAGGGGTCTAGGCATCTAGATAGCTAGGGGTCTAAAGTCTAGAATATTAGGTACAATTTTAAGTCTAGGTTTTCTAAAAGCATCCAAAGTTAGGGTTCTTATTTTTTGGCAATATCCAATAAGGTTACAACAATTGTCTCGTGCAGGCATTGCCTCCCCAAGAATAAAGGGGGCCCAAGTGAAAGTTTGGATCTCACTTTCCTAAAGCAATCTTGCTTGTGTTTTTTTTTAGTGTTCTAAGGTTTTGTGTTTGAATCTTGAAGCTCTTATTTGGTTCTAACATTATCATGACCTTAGATTTGGGCTTCAATCAAGGCCAAGGTCAAAGCTCAAGGCATGAGAACTCAAAAAGGAAGGATTCTTGCAAGGAGAGTTTTGCAAGTGTCTCGAATCTTTGGGACAAAGGTACAAATAAAAAGCCTTGTCCAAATCTTTAGAAAGTTTTTGAAGAGTAGATAACAAATGTGGGCCACATTCTTTATTTGGAGGTTTGAAACACAAGTTATGATTTAAAGACTCCCAAGCACTAAAACTTAGGAAACATAGGTCAAATGACCTTTGATTGGAGCATGTGATAGATAGTTGAAAAGATCTCGACGAACACTATAAGATAATGGGGTCATATCTTATTTTAAAAAACCTACTTTGAAAAATTATGACACTCCAAAAATCCAAGATTCCTTATTCTACATGTCCCAATTTTGACAATTTATTTTGAGATTTTTAAAAACTTCAATCATTTCGATGTGTTCCCCATTGCCAATCCTAGAATATAATATCAGGAAGAGGGGTTGAAAGCATAGTACAAGGGGGCCAACTTGGGCACTTTGATGACAAATATCATAATATACACCTTTCAAAATGTGTTACATTTCATTTTGGGTTCACTTTTGGTGGTTTTATATTTTGATTTACAGAAAGCTAAGCTTTTTTTTAAATAAAAAAACATATTTAAGACATTAAATTCAAATAATCATGGGCAATTTATGGCATACGTAATATAATAGAATTAGTTTTTCGTTCTAAGATGCACTAGTTTTTGGTTTAAATTAATCAACCAAGAAATGTTTGAAATGATTTTTTTTAAATGGTCCATTTCTTGTCATTTTCCATATGAAAGTGATTTTTTTGTTAAAATTTTAATTTATCGCAAATTTACAATTATGGCCTTGAAAAAAACCCATTTGTGATATGATAATTATCAAACTTTTCACATGGTTCACAAACCTAGATCAATCATATGGAATCACAATGTTAAGTAAATATCACAAATTTTATCAAAATTAAAAACCATTTTGATAGTTTTTGAAATATATTTATTTTTTTAGTACACCATTACATACATTTTTTTTGCAAAATATATTTGGACATCAAATCATATGAAATAAAAGAACATAGATTTTTTTAGCATTTGACTTTTTTGTGTTTTGACCTACTATAATATGCAAAAACATTGTGAAAATATTTTTTAATAATGACATGGTTGAAGTTCAAACATGGGCACCCTTGAAAAATAATATGTTGGGACTACATTATTGATCCCCTACATTGTGTTTTCACCTTAGGGTGGTGGTTCCTCCCAAGTCCAAGTCCAATCAAGTGAGTTTAAATGACTTTAAGGCAAATCCATGACCCAATTGAGCTTCATTTGCATTAACCACCTACATTGTTTAGCTTGTGTAAGTGAAGTGATATTAAATGGTCATGCACATGCAAACTTGTCACTTTTTCTTAATCCCATCCTAAAGATCCCACACACCCATCTTGTCCAAATGTGTGGAGCAAGAAAACATGCCCCTTTTTCTTTTTCTTTTTCGTTACTATCATTTTGGGAATTAGCACAAATACCTTTGGATGAACCTAAGGGCACTTTAAGTTTCTCGCTTAAAGTGTTTGGTGAAGCTTTTGTTTCTTTTCTAAAACTTGGCTTTTGCAAGTAATATGTGTGCACGTGGTTCTTATCTCCTTTGTTCTTGCCTCTTATATATTGATTTTCCCTTCTTTCCTATTCCCTCCTCCCAACCTTCTTGCTCTTCATTTTTTTTTGAATCAATTCATCTTATCATTTTTGTTTCTTTATTACTTGCTTACTTTGAATTGCGTCCTTTGTTATTTCCCCCATTCCTTCATTGCTTATTTATTTCAAACTTGATCTTTTACTACATATTCCTTCACTACCTACCTATTTTGAACATGGTCCTTTGTTTAGGTTCTTGCTCCTTCACCACTTGCCTATTTCAAGTTTAATATTTTATTGTTGATCTTGTTCAAGGTTGTTAGAAATGATGTGATGTGCCCATCTTGTGTGAGGCATCACATCAATGTCCATCTAAATGTGTTAGTTTCATTCATTAGGTTGAACATTGACATTCGTTTTTTTAGTGACCAAAAAATTTTAATCATCAAAATCAAATAACCAATAACATTTAATCACCAAACCAAGTGACTGGAAAAAATTATTTCTACCCAAAAAAAATGAATTGTCGAATTGACAATGGTTCAATATCCACCATTGATCTATTAACCCAAAAAAATTGATCACCAACTTGAAGCATTGTAATTACTAATTGAAACAATTTTAGTCGCCACATGAATTTTTTTTCAAACACCACTTGGAAATTTTTTGATCATTGTAGGACTCTAGTGACTAAATGTTGTTTTGGTAGCTTTAGGGTTTAAGGTGACCAAACAATGAGAATATCAATCACCCCAAACATATCCCAAGCAACCTAACTTGGGTTTTTACCTATGTTGGCCTTATATTGACCTAAGTTGCCCCTATTTCAACATGACATTAAGCAACATCAACATCCAAACAAACACCCAAACTTGTGACAACCTTGTTTTTTCTCCTATACTATTACCAGTTCGAGGTTTGAACACATTAAGATGATATAAAAAAGGATACATGCAAAGTCCATATTTTGTCATTTTCATAGTGTAATCTATAAATAAGCATATTTCAAAATGATAACCTTTCTCTTAAAAAATAACAATTTAAAAGTTCAAAAAAAGTCCATGTTGAAAATCTTTATTTTATTACTAATTTTTTAAGAAAATTAATTTAAATTTTATTAATATATGATTTCCAAGGATTTTTCCAACAATTTAAGTCACATATTCCAAAATTGCATAAAAGATTTATTTCCCATGGAATCAATCCATTTTAAACTAACATTCATTATACCATTCCATCCCAAGAAAATTGCATCTATTAGTATAGGTCATGATGTGTTTATGAATCCATATCACAAATTATGGAGTGCGACTAAGATGTTAGCTTAACTTCGAAAATCAATTTTGGATTCACTAAATAACAATCATTTTTTTTCTTTTACAATGTTAATTACTTGTTTCATACTATAGAAATTTGAGTCGTTGTCAACATTTTATCATAATATCAATATTAAACAAACTTAAAACTCAACATAACCCTTATGAAAACTACAATGTGACTCCAAAAAATGAACACCTTAATATGTTGTCACCTTTGAAGCTCAATCCTTTATTGACACTCATTTTCCTTTGTTGGGACTACCTATTCAAGCGGGTGTTTTTATACCTCTCCCACTTCTTTGCTACTTGCCTACTTTAAGTTCGATCCTTTGTTGTCACTCATCCACCTTCTTTACTTACTTGTTTCAAGTTCAATTTGCTTGCTTCAAATTTTGTGAAGTTCTTCAAGTACCTATTGCCACTCTTACTCCTTCAATTTCACTCCTTTTTGAGATGTTTACTTCAAGCTTGTTCCATTGCTAGTATATCCCACCCAATCCCTTCTACACATGTTTTGGAGTTCAAAAAATTACTTACTTTTGAAGTTTTACACCTTTTAATAAATTGCTACCTTTTTCCTTTTCTTATTGGTGTGTTTCTATGTTTGTTTTCTTGTATTAATGACCAATTTGTATTCATGTTTGCTTAGTTAGTTCGATGTATGCTTGTATGTTTGTTTGTGTTGGTAATTTCTTTTTATTTGTATCTTGTTTGTCTTTTTTTTGTTATGTGTTTAATATTTTTTTTTATCTTTTATTTTATTTTGGGTTTAAACTTTAGTTTATATGTAGTTCAAGTTTATTAATATATGAATGCATGTTTGTATTTATATGTAATATTTTTGTGTGAATTTCAAATTTTTGACTATATACATATTATCATTAAATTATATTTTGCACTTGCACAATTTTTTGCAAAGTGAAGAATGTAGAAAATTTAGTGTGAATTTTTAAAACTTATTTTCAAACTTAATTGATTCTTTGTAATTTCTTGTAATAATTTGGTACTCTGATATTTTGATAATTAAAGAAACAAGAAAATTTAGTAGAATATTAAAAAAACATTCCATTTCTCTTCAAAAGTAATATGTTTTGTGAAAACTAGAAATGGAACAATCATCTAAAAATGAAAATAAAGTTAGTGGAAATGAGACATGTGATTTGTTCATCAATGAAATAATTATGGAAAATAGCATGCAAAAGAAAGGTACCATAATCTACAAATGACAACTAGCAAAAATCCAAGAAATGAAGAAACAATGAAAATTAATTTTCAAAAGTTACATGCTCAAAAAAAACTTTGGAAAATTTGGACTTGAAATTTTGAACCGAGATTTGAACTTGAAAAGAAAATATTACTTTGGTATCTTCTTCACACTAATATGTACCACCCAAGACTAAATTTAGTAATCCTTTAGTAAATATCCTTATCCAAACCAACAATGAAAACTCAAATAACTTTTTCTTTACATTCATTTATTCAGATGCATCAATCACATATAGAAAATTGGAACGGCTTATAATTCTTTAAAGTATTCCTTAAACCCTATGACAAATTTCCTTTTGCTCATAATGATATCCTTTATGACATCTCGAGATAGCCATAACTTGAAAAACATTTCTTGAAATTTAACCTCACAACATTACAAAAATGAACTTTCTTATACCCATTTCAATGCCCAAAAAAAAATCCTTTTGTGAACTATGACAATTGTTTCATCATTTTTGGTACACCTTAAATTGAAGGTGCCCCCTAAGGCATTATGTCTTGAAAAATAAATAAATCTTAATGAGGACATTGGCCTTCTAGTGGGAAAGAATGTTGTGACCCTAACCTTGAGCTTGTAACCAAGGTCAAAGCATTGCAAGAAATGGATTTAGGAGCAAAACCAAGACATGTAACATGAATGAACATACTCACATGAAGTGGGAAACCTTTATAAATCAAGGGGACACATCCCCAAGACTCCCATAATTGACTCCTAGGATGAACTTCCATTTTAGGTGTTAAGACTTTTTTAAAGCTTGGAATGTTTAGTAAGCATGGGGGAACAAATCACCTTCAAACCAAACGATCTCTAGCTTGTTGAAAGATCTTGACAAAAGCTACAAGAATGTCCTTGTTCATGTTAAAAATAAACCCATTTTCATGGAATTATAATATTCCAAAATTTTAAGACATTATGTGTCACAATTTTGGGAGTTCATTTTGGGACTCTCAAGAAAATGACCACTTGGATCATAGATGTAATCCCTAAAACAATTCTAGAATATAATATAGGGAGGAAGGTGATGTCTCTTCTCAAGTTTGGGTTGTCTAAATCAAGTGAAAATGCATGACATGGAATCAAATGGTTTTATTTACATTAACCACACATCGTCCATCTTGTGCATGTGATTTGATTGAGAGATGCTTGTGAAAAAGTGAGTGTCAATTTGTCTTTATCCAATCTTAGAGCTCCAACATGCCCTTTTTGTCCTCGTGCAAGGAATTATGGAACTTGCCCCAAATTCTTCTTTTTTTCCATTGTTGTCATGTTGGGGAGTTATTGGACCAATACTTTGAGACAAGCTTACGGTTGTGTCACAAATATTATGATTTTTTTTTAAAAAATAGGGAGTAAATTAAGTCTCAAATTGTACCCATACATCGGCTTCAAAATTTGATCCAAATTTCTTACACTAGTGCAAAGTCCCTTCCGTTTGGGTTGGGTCAATATGACCCACCCAATAACCATTTACAAAATTAGGTACTCATAAACTAATAGGTCTTTGATGTGGTGTCAATGTATACCTTGGTGAACATCTCTTTCAATATATAACATATACCTATATAACACAAGTTTGAAGAGAATATAAAACATTTGTTCAAATTTGGAAGGTATATACAAAATTTTAATTAGTTAGGCATTGAAAGGAACCATGATAGAATTGATGGTTTAAAATCTTGTGGTGAAGTTAGAAGTTGTTTAAAGAAGTTGACATACTTGGATGTTGTTGGCATCATAGTGCTTGCTCATTGGAAGTTGCAAATTGGGGTGGTTGATTTGTGTCTTATAGAGGTAAACAAAAATCACCATCCAGCCTTTCATTGGGACTTTTGTTTTCAAGAGATTTACAAAATGTACTCATAGTTGAATCCTTTTCACAATTTCAAGTTTACCAACTCTATTGTTATTTTGATATTTCACTCTTTGTCAAGACCCATTATGTTATCCATTATTGATAAACTTTAGTTTTTTAATCTTTTTTTATTTTGATCAATTTTTTCTTTTGTGATTGATACAAAAGTTTCAACTAAATTAGTAAAAAATGAATCAAGTGTGTCCACAAATGCAAGTCCTCAAACAAATCACTTGGAATTTGGAATGACATTCAAACGAACCAAAGCTATTAATAAAAGTCATAATCCCTTATATAGATTGTATTTATAGTGATTTGTTAAAAACAAGTCCCATTTCTTTTACCCTTATTGATGTTGGCAAGGAGCTCATATTAAGGCTTTAAATCACATCATCTTTTCAAGTCCTTGTACTTAATTCATTTGCAAATTACTATAGTTTCAATATACATTCTAGTACATTTGTAACTTCCTTATATTCCTTGTTCTAATCCTTTTCTTTTTAATATCAACAAAAACAACAAACAAACTTTATTGCATAACATATTTGAGCACCACAAGATCTGGCTTATATACATGCGTTAATCCCAATTTCATTTGCTAAATTTGGGCTTGAAATTTTATGATTTACATTTTTAAAACAACCTCAACCCGTCAAGAACACCTAGCCATTAAGTTATTATACACAATATATACATACAACCATATTACAATTCACAATGGGAATGGGAAAAAACCAAGCAAGGGAATGGAATCAAGTAACAAGTTTGATTTCAACCCTAGTGTTCAATAGTAATAAAGATTTAAAAAACATTGCAAGCAATAAGTCTTCCTCAACATGTACTCTTTTGAAATAAACATGTTGTTCCATTATAGGCTTAATGTTTGTTTTCACATCCATCTCTTTTGCACCGTAATCTTCATGGGAAACAAATGGGAGTTCTTTTGTTTCAGTTTTTCCAATTGAAAGTAAACTAATTAACCTAGGTGTTGTTATATTATCATAGATTAAAAACATTAAAACTAGGTGGACCAAAGTATAGTATCTATCTTGATATTATTGGCAAGATATCTATTTCAATAAAATTTGGATTTAATCTTTATCCACTTGGTAGTTTACTTAATAAGAACATACATAATACACAATTTGTATATAGAAAGATTAGTGAAGACACATTTCAATCGCCTTCCAAGATGTAGATTTTGTTTTAGGATGTGAATCTTGTAAGGGATTATGTGACTTGACACTCACCAATTAAACCTTAAACGCTAATGTATAACGTGCTTAAGCTACATACTACGTATTTTATTGGCCAAAACATGTGCAAACAAATTCAAACTAAGCATTGTAATTATTACCTGACATTAAACTGTTGGTCAAAAATTGGCAATCACAAAGGGCAAATCCCACATGAATTTCATAGTTTATTTTCCCACAAAAATGACCACGAAAAATAATATAAGAACACAATAGTTCAACCATTATACTATTTTTGGCTATAATGTAAGGCTACGAGTGTTCCATGTATGGTGAGAAAAAATATATATTATATTTTTTGGGCCCATCACCCCCCCCCCCCC
>Ga0209611_10006781_pt1 | contig 18585 bp, 19 predicted proteins | sample S1TSphgellanicum_3_FD_187693 | JGI IMG/M metagenome (GOLD analysis project Ga0209611, IMG submission 187693) | Host-associated microbial communities from peat moss isolated from Minnesota, USA - S1T2_Fc - Sphagnum magellanicum MG (SPAdes) (version 2) | ecosystem: Host-associated > Plants > Peat... | reverse complement strand
CCTCAAAAAAACAAAAAAGGGAAGAAAACGAACGCCAAACACCCCCACTTTCCTAAGGTTTGGTGCGCGGGAACTGATGAGCCTTTTTGAAGTTGGGTTGTAGGGTTTTATGTTATTTGGGAATGATGAAGGGGAGATACCTCTAGCCTAGTGGTGGTCACTCACATGATGCCACAAAGCTTCCCTCCTTTGTTTAGTATCTACCTATGTTTTAGCTCTTTTTTTTAATAAAAAATAAATAAATAAATATTTTCCTTTTTAAATTATTAAATTATTTCTATTTTAAAATTAAAAAATTAAATTTATTTTTTTTTTTCAGGTGGGTTTGGAGGTTGCTTCTATGGAAGTTCGGACATATAACAACCCCAATTTTGTGGCAAAGAAAAATCCATCCATCCATCCGGATATAACAACTAATAACAAAACCTTGCCGAACTTTATTAATAAAAAGCAACAATCTTGAGCCGTGACTTTTTTTTTCTTTTTTTTTTTGGGTTCAATTTTGTGATTTTGCTCAAGTGGCAATAATCCAAACATCAAATTTGGTCAAATTTGGCTATATTCAAAATAGCAAAGTAGAAAAAAATCTTAAGAACCCTTCTTGTAGGCAATTGTGGCAATGATTTTTTGTTTTGTAGGCAATTGTGACGATGAATTTTTTTCTTTCTTTTTTCTTTTCCTTGATTAAAAAAATCATCTTGTGGACAAATTGTTCTCCCCTCGGAAAAAAAAATGGAGTTTGTGAAAAATGTTCATTTTTCAAAACCTTTCTTGCAAAATAGCAAAAATCCACCAAATTTAATTTTTAAAAAAAATTTAAAAAAAAAAAAAAACCTTCGGTTCGGCTGACATTCAGGAAGTCGAAGTTTTGAAATTGTTAAGGAAGATCAGGTGAAGTCTGACCTCATGTTTCTTGTGTCCGGGGACTATCGTACTATTCAAAGTTCGGAAATTTCTCCGGAAAAATATGGGGGGGGGATATCGTGCCCACCATTTGGAAATTTCTCCAGCAAAATAGTATCAGGGGGATATTGTTTTTGTTATTCGTAACATTTGGAACTTTCTCCGGCAAATTGCTGAAAACTCGTGTTTCTTAACCCCCCCCCTCAAGTAAAGCTTGGAAAACAAGGGTTGACCTCAACTTTCCGGTCCCTCAAGAAGCTTCGGGCCCAATTGCTGAAATCTCGTGTTTTTTGAAAATGTTACGGAAGAAAGGAAGGAAGGAAGGAAGCCCGGAATGAAGGGCTGACGGACCTCAAGTTTTTGCTTGTGTCGGGGGATTTCATATCCCGGATACGATTCGTCCCCTCCCCCGGGCAAATTGCGGAACTTATGTTTCTTAGTGGTGGTCACTGGTAAAGCCCCAAAGTACCTTGGCAGCTCGGTCAGTAATAATTGTATGATTTGTAAATAGATGTGGAAATTTTCAAAAAGTATTTAAACAATTTTTGGGGTTGGAAAATAGATTTTTTTATAAAAAAATATTCAGAAAAAAATTTATACTAAATTGTTTGATTTGTAAAAAACCAAAATGTTGAAATTCTCAGAAATTATTTTTACAATTTTTTTGGTTGGAAAATAGTCATTTTATAAAACATATATATTGAAAAAGGTTTTACACTAAATTGTATTATTTGTAAAAATGATGAAATTCTCAAAAAGTATTTTGGTTGGAAAATAGAAATTTAAAAAAAATATTCTGAAAAACGTTTTTACGCAAAAAAAATTGTATGATTTGTGAAAATGTTGAAATTCTCAAACAGTTTTTTAATTGGAAAAAAGAGATTTAAAGAAGTATTCAGACAATATCATCATATTACAAGTTTTTATTATTTATATATATATATCACTTGAAACCATAAACTTTGGATAAATCCAAGGAACAAAAAACATTGTCAACTTTTTAGTGCAAGTCTGAGTCCTGCCCAATTCAAAAGTCCGAGCTTCTTCCGAGCTCTATTTAAGACAAGAGTGTGCGTCCTTACACTACTTGCCAAAGAACATTATTTTATTTTTGATTTGAGGATGAGGTTGTCAGTGGAGAGATATTTGGATAAGTTTAACACACTTTCTATGGTCACACCACGAGAAGTGTTTTCGGTAAACAAGGGGAAGACTAATCCTAACAGGCTGAGTTTGAAGCAGAAGAAAAGAGTTCGGACTTATCCTCCTTAATTGGGTTGGGGAAAAGGGGGGTGCCTTTGATGCTTCCAACATATTGGAGTCATCATCCTTTAAAAAGTCACCTTATCTTTGGGCATGTCAATTTTTTCTCCTTTTGGCAAATTTTTTGTAGGTAGAAATTAGATATAGAATAATTAATATAGTTTTTAAATTAAAAATTTAGAAATTATTTAAACTAAAAAATAAAAATAAAAACATTCATCTTTGGGGATGTGGGTTTTGCTATGTTCATTGATCAAAATAGGATGGTGATAAGCTTGGAGTATGTAGGTGTATATATATCACATATAGTAAAAGGACGTCATGAAACATCATTTCATCCATTTGTCCATTCGTTTGATCATTCATCTGTTTCGTCATGGTCTGTTTACTCCAACAGGGCGAAAAAAAAGTGAAATACAGACGTGGCGCAGTGGAAACTATTATATACTAGTGTTGTAAATTTTGATTTTGATTTTGATTTTTGATTTTGAGGTTTTTGGACTTAGGTACACTCATCCTATCTCTTTCTCAACAACTGAAAGAGTTGGGTTGGGTTGGGTTTTTTTTTTTTTTTTTTGGAAATTTTCAATGCTTTTTACATTGCAATAATTTTTTATTATAGTTCAATGGATGCCAGAGCGAGGAGCTGTTAAGCACACTTTTATTAGATATTGGCAATTTCAAGGCTTGCATTTGCTATAATAACAATGGCAATGGATGTCAGTTGCCATTTTAGCACACAAACTTAATAAATATATTGGTAATTGCAATGATCAGATTGCCCAGAAAAACACTTTTGCCAATAATAATAATATGCTGGATGCCAAAGGTATTATTATGATGCATGTGAAAATTGGCTGCACCAGAAACCCTAACCATTATGAATAGGGAGGGCGTCTTGATACTGGAACTTATCAACATACAGAAACAAAGAAATAAATTTTCAACAGATTGATACCTACCAAATAAGTAGCTTACTACTTACTTACAAGTTGAACAACATTGGGGTATATTTGCTGTCTCCGGTCTATTCCCATGGTCAGCTGTATGTTGCTACCTCATGAGTCACAAGCAGTGCAAACATCAAGATTTTCAGCGGCCAGGGTCCCGATGGATACATGTGAAATGTCGTATATAAAGAGGTTTTGAAAATGTAGTTTGTAATTGTAATTTTGTAACATGTACCGTCAAACACACACACACACACCTGTGCATTAGGCACGGGGTTCAAACTAGTAACTCTATTATATATAATAGAGATAATAGATTGATGATGATCATACATGCAGAATAGGTAGGTAATGACCAAAATGTGTTTGTTGAACATGACTTTTCGCCTAAATGGTTGATTTTTCCACCCCAGACCTTAACATCATCAAATAGCCTTGCCTTTGCCCATTATCTGAGGATGTGTCACCTAGCTCACCCTAACGGGCTCATTGGCACCTTACCCAGCATCCTGTAATACGTTTTCAGGTTTGGCAATATTTAAATTATTTTTGAAAATGTGAATTTTTTCAAAAATTATTGGTTTGAAACATTGAAAATTTAAAGGAAGGAAAAACACAAAAATTGTCTTATTATGTATAGAGGTATACCCATGCTGTGTTTTAGGGGAGGGACTTTTGATAAGATTTGCTTTGATAGGGATTTGATTTTGGCCTCAGAGTCCTTAGAATATGCCATAGTCCGGTGGTAGTACCATCATCACAAGTTCAACATTTTTTGAAATATAATTAAATAATTATTTTGAATATTATATGTTGAATTGTAAAATATTTCAAAAAAATTCTACAAGATTCTTTATTTTCCTTCACAAAAGATTTTCTTTGAAAAAATTCATTTTTGAAAATTTTCAACATTCCTGAAAAATATGCATAATTAGTGTTGAAGCTGCCAAGGTACTATGGTATATAGCCTGGTATAATTTAGGCGGGGAGGGATCTAGTCATAGGACTCAATATTCAAAAATTTACAAAGGGGGGTTTCTTACCATGGTATGAGTGTGGGTAATGGGTACCCTATATGGAAGTTCCAAGGTCCATTTCCTTCCTTCCACTCCAATTTCTTCATGTGCTACTGAGGATAATCCCATGGGAAAATTCATGCTCTCACCCACTCCCCCACCATTCCTCCCTCACCAAAGTCACCGAAGCACACACTCAATACCTGACAATCAACAATGTGTGAAGGAGGGTGCTTTCACAAAGAGTTCATTTGGATTCACTTGGGTCAACAAGGGCAACATTACCTATAAATCTCACCACCCTCAAGATGAGTGTTTGAAGTGTACAAATTTTTCAAAATTTATCATTAATGTTTCTCATAGTGTTTGTGTTTGAGATTTTGAATCGATGCCCACGATTCAAGGGATGAAAAAAAAAGTAGTTCCTAAACTCTATTTATTTTTCATTTTTGTTAGTTCAAACTAATTGAATTATATATTTTTAGCTAGTCAATTTTCATTCTAGCTTGTCACAAGAGCATTTGAAATTGAATCATCTTGTCAAAAGATTGGCAAAACAAAACTATTGACCATCAAAAGATCAATGGGATCCTTTGGTAAAAATAGCACTACTTAAACGAACCAACTATATTCACCTTATAAAACCATCCCACACCATTATTCATTACTAGTGTGGCCTGTGCCATTTGGCCCAAGTGTGAACTCGTCCTCAACTGATTTTTCCTTCCAAAAACTGGTTTTTTTTTGAATTTATTTGACTTTTCAGCAGCAGAAATCACTTTAAAATCAATATCTCCCACACTCTGAATCCAAATCTTACCAAATAAATTCCATTAAATCCTGCTCATCAAGATCTTTCCAACAACACCAAAGGCACATTCCAATTCCTCCGAAATTTTCAGCTACAATTTAATTTAATTTTCAGTGAAGAAATCATTCAATATTCAAGAAAATTTGCACCATAAGTCCAAACGCCATGGAACCAAGCCGATGCACCCCTCCTCCTTGAGAGCTTTCCAACGAGACCAAGAACACAATCTGAAGCATCCCACTTCAGTGGATCTCATCGGTACAAAACAAAACAAACAAACTACCTTGCTTCATAGATAGATTCTCTTTAAGCCTTTGGATGTCATTGTTGTGCATTTACTTGGAACCAAAGGGGTTTTTTTTTTAATTTACAAAATACATGAGGAAAAATATCTAGTTTCATATATTGGTTGTTGGGTAAAAACTACATAATTACTTCTATAATTAAAAAAATTATTCTAAAAACCAAGATATAATTAATATAAAACATGTGTTAATCCTCAATAAAATATAACATATGTATTATAAATTTTAAATATTATTTGTTAGTAGGTAATAAGTGAACTAGTATTAGTAAATGAATTTGTAATTAAATGTGTAGTTCAATGTGAAATGAAAATGAAGAAACAAAATCCTTAACACCATTGATAATTGAATCATTTTGAAACAAATTACATTTTAGATTGGTATTTATTATTGCATTTCCCAATTATTTAAATGAAAGATATGTTATATACATATGATATGCAAGAAAAATAGTTTCATCACATGATTTTATAATGTTCAATTGCATCTTTATCATTCATTATAAGAAATCACTATTTTTTTATTGGAGAAAATTACCCAAAAAGATTCCCTATTTTATTTTACTTTCTCACCTTATTCAACTTGACCAAAAAGTCAGTTTGAATAAGTTGATTTTGACATGTCCATTTTGAGTGGTTTATTTTTCATTATAGTTTTTGATAACATATGTCCAAAAAAATTATCATTATTTATCATATGTTTACTATTATCTAGTGTCAAATTACATTTTTTGTGTGTTAAAAGTCATTTTCTTTTATAATGGCTCCATTATATGGTGAAACATTTTGTCAATTTAACCCAAATTTAGATACATAAATAGGTACAAAGGTAAGCAATAGGTAGGCATTTTGGATGTAAATAGGTAATAGGAGGTTACTAGCCTAACCTACATACTTAGCCTTGATGACCTACTAACTAGGCCTAAATTTATTATTATTATTATTTTCATTTTTCATATTATTATTATACTATTTAACCTAATTATATATTATATTATAATTATAATATAATTATTACTTACATACATATTATTTTTCTTTGTAATAAGAAGGTATGCTAGGTTAAGTAATTATTGGTAAGCATGATTGATTTAATTAATCGTCAAATGAAATGGTCAATTTAAATGAACCTTGACCATTTTCATTCATTTATTTTTGTTTTTCACTCCTTGTGACTAAATGTCCAAATTGACACATGGTCACAAATGTCATGTTAATCAAAATTACAAGTCAAAAGAACCTTGTGTATTTTCATGCCCTAGATTTGTAGTCAAATTGTTAACATTCCTTTTGGTCAATGAAAATAATTTAGTCAAATCAAACCTTTTCAAAAGCTATGATTTCTTACATAATGATTCATCATCACAACATCATATACTTACAAAATTCAAAAATAAATCTAACATAAATCAAGATTTTATGTTCATGCAGTCAAAAGACTATAATTAAATTTCAAGTGGGTTAAATATGTGCATATTAAAAATGAAGGTAATATTAGGGAGGGATTTTTTTTTCCACATAATACCTGAAACAATATTTTGTTTGATGTAAATAGTGCAAAATTCTGACATTTAATGTCCCCCTTGGGATTTGGGACCATCATTTCGAGGATATCAAACAAAATAATAACTAATATCAACAAAACATATGTATACCACCACCTTAAAGAACTTCGGACCCCCATCATAGAAAAATTAAATCATTTAATATCCCTCAATTTTCTTAAATTTTTTTTTTAATGTTTAATTATTAAACATTAAGAAAGACCACTTAAATAAATCTTCAGGTTAAATTTCTAGTCACCAAATTACTTCAACGGAAAGCATAAAAAACCTTATCAAAACCTATTTTAGAAAAAAAATGTTTGTATGTTCATATATATATTTGAATGGCTCCATTTTGCTTTGTTATTACATTTTTTTAATGGTTTTATTATTCAACCTTTATTTTTTAATGTATGAAAAATATGATCACATGAGCTTCCTTCGCTTCCTCCTCTCTTGCAAATCCATTTGAGGTATTTAAAAAACCAAAATATGTGTGCAAAAATATATGATGATAATAACATAATTGTCTTCCTCTTCTCCCCCTACAACAAATGCATTTAAAACATATTATTTCATGTTTCTAGAATTGTGAAATATGCACACATATATGTGTTGCATCTCTTCATCATTTGCAAGATACAACCAATTCTAACTAACATGCACATACCTAACAATCATTCAAGCTTCCTAACCCAGCTTAAAACAATGAAAAGAAGTTTGTATTGTTGTTGGTCAAATTCCACTTCAAAACAAACTTGAGGCCTTCAAACAAGTTTTTTTTTTCACAATGTACATTTTTTTATAAAGTTGTTAACAAAATGAATGAATAAAAAAAGAAAGAAAGAAAGAGATTAAAATAATAAAATAAAAGGAGTTTAGGTTTGTTATTATATATTGTTTTTGTGAAGGTCTATGGTGGTGCAATGACTTGTTTTGATACGTTATTATAGGTTTGTTTTAGCAAAGTTGCCACGAGCAAATTGGATGGGATGTAAGTGCTAGATGGAACACCATGTCTCTTCTTCTTGATTGTTGAATTTTGCTTAAACCTCATCAGTTTAAATCATCACTTTTGTTGTTGTTTTGCACCATTGAGAACAACCCCCCCTCTTTTAACCCCTCCTTGTCTATGTGCATGTGATGAGATCACGTGTGATGAAAATATATGAAGGTGTGTTTTTAGTCTTTGGGTCCAAATGTTTTTTTCATTTGGTTGTTCTAGGTTTTGTTGTTTTTTCTTCTAGTAAAGAAGAACTAGCAAGATTTTTATTCCTTGAGTGTTGAAAGGACTAATTTTATGCATGTTAGAAAGAATGAGTAATGTGAAGATTTGGAATTTTAGTAGTTTTCACCAAACAACATTACTTATCTCAAATAAATAATTTTGGGCCCAAAAAATAATGTAAAAAATCTAAGGTTTTTCATTGATTCAAAGTGATTCTTCTTCAAGTATTGATAATTCCACATTGCCATTAGAGGCAACAACCATGCCAACTAGAGAAAATATTAAATTCACATAGGTGTAACATTAATTGTGCATGCATTTGAAGCATAGTAGTTTAAAAAACAAACCAACAAGCTCGGTGGGTTATGTAACATATGATTTGCATTGGTGATTTCAAAGGAAAAAAAAGTTTGTGTGTGGAGTAGTGTTGTGTGGGTATTAGAATCAACTATAAATACATGTTGGTTATCAACCTAGGTATATATTAAATATTCAATCTGCTAAATTTTTAAATAAACTAGTTTTGGTAAAATTTCTATTTTCAAATTTTTTGAAATTTTCAAAAAGCCACCTTTTAGACCTTTGATTTTTTGTTGATTCTTTCATAAAGCATATTGATTCTTTGATGTTCTTAAAATATCTTTAATTGACAATTTTTTAGTTCTCATTTTTCCTTGAAAAACCAAAATTGGTGGTTATTAATTTTAATTTTTTTAAAGAACAAGAATTACTAGTTATGTGAAAAAATCAAATAACCACACAATATTAGTGTGGAGCATTCCAATGAATTTTGAAGTGTGTATTTTACAAGGAAGATTTTTTTAAATGTGAAAAAAAACCATTACAATTTTTGTGTTAAGCTTCACGTGAAGGAGATAATTCATTTTAATAATTTAATTTTGACAATGTGTTTATTACTTATAACCATCCAAGTTCCACAATTGATAAGACTTGGAGCTAACTTTCTTCTACAAATCAACTTTTTGTTATATGTTGTAAAAAATGGTTTTCAAAGCATGGGGGTTACCCTTTTTAAAATTTAAAAAATACATGAGTGAAAATATAAGCTGCCAAATATGAGTTGTTGGATAAGAATTATAATTTAATTAGATTTACAATAGGTTTATTTTTCTTTTGAAAACTAATTTATAATTAATATAAGATTTTTTTTAATCCTTAGTATTAGAAAAAGTTAGGAAAAACATATCATGCATATTAAATATTTTAAGTAATAATTGTTAATGAGTTCAATTAATAGGTTGGTAATTACTTGAATTAATTAATAGATCATGATCTTGGAATGTGACCATATAATGCACTTCAATTATTTCCATGGAATGGACACCCATATTTACTTAATCATTAACTTTAGACACCTTACTTATTTTCCCCTTTATGTAATGGCTCTAGATTTGAAGAGAGAATGTATAATGTGAACTTGTAGTATTAAGCTTTAATGATACAAAGGTCAAACATTAGGTGTTTTTTTGTTTGCAAAAGATGTGAACCAATGAAAATTTGCAATAGTGTTTACAATAGTGTTCTTCTCATTTGTACATTATGGTCGTAAATATTGTGATCCAATATGCTCCAAATCTTATAAGAATTTTCCAAGAATTCTTTTTCTTGGTCAAGAACTAAAATTATAAATTTAAATAAATATATGAAAAACATCATAATTCAATGCAAATAAAAAATTATAATTAAATTTATAATGGTCTAAATATGTGCCAAAGCATGGCAAGAAGTTAAAAATCAATATTAAAGGCAATAAAATTATAAAAACATACAAAAAAAAAGTAAAGACAATTATATAATTGCATTCAACATCTTCTTGGTGATGGAAAAGAATTTGATTATAGAAGATTGTGATGATTTTACCATGTGGGTTCATGTTTGGACAAATTATAACTTCAACTAAAAAACATTGGAGGGTAAACATAGAGTACAAAAAATTAAATTACACAAATGTGGCACATTTTGAAATAAACAAAAATAATTTACTTGTAGCATTGCAACAAACATGAAATTTCATGTTATCAAAATATTTAACACAAATGGAATGAGTTTGACCAATGAATAATTTAAAAAATATAATCAAAGCATTTTTATAATAGAAAAATGGTAGTTCTAAAAATGACAAATCACATCATAACTACATGCATCACAAAATATGAAAATGCATGTATGTTATACTATGTTTTTCACAATTAAGGTTTTTTACCCCTTTCAAAACAATTACCCTTTCTTGTGAAAAGAAAACCTCAAATATGTACTAGTTGAATAGAACAAAGACAAAGTAAATCTTTGATAATTTCCAACCAATTAAGGTAATTAATAAGGTAAAAAAACTTACGAACTAAGTAAGGTTGTTTTTAACCCTATTTGTGGGTATATGAAAGTAAAAAAACTTAATTCCCCAACTTTAGTTTACGCAATATCTTGAAACCTAAAATCATGGAGTCTAAAGGATCATATGGACAAATTCATTGACAAGTTGGGTATAAGTGCTTGGATGATCAATTTGGGTTGCATTATTATATGTTTGGATCATCAAACACAAAATTGAGTGGCAATTGGGTTCCATTTTGTGTTGATTGAAACTTAAGTTCCATTTATGTGCTTAGATTATCAAAGACATATTCTTGACATTTGGTTTGTCACATGGCAAATTGAGCATTGAAAAGAAGTGGAAAACACAATTTCAATGGCTAAAATGAAATATCCTTTGGAAGCCTAATATGATTTCAAGTTGAAGTTGGGTTTCACTTTTGTAACCTATCTTGGAAATCAGTAAGTCCAAGAATTAGGTAGGATAATATTAGGTATCTAAATGCATGGAGATGTTTAAAATATCTCCACCAGGGTACATTAAATGCTTTGACAATGGTAAAAAATAAATGACAATCAAAAAACATTCGAAATCGCACCCCACTATTGTGCCTGCAAAGTAAGAACCATTGCGGTTCCAATAAAAATCGTTCATTTCACCTCCATATTTGTAGGTGATCGAAAGGTCTTGCTACTCTAGCTTATTGATGTTGTTGTGCATAAAATGACATTTATGAACCTCGTTGAAGTATATGGAGTTGCTAATGATGTTTTGTAGTTGCAATTGAAAACAAAAAAAGGCAAAATTTTTGTTGTTGATGAAGAGTGACAACTTTGTTGTTCATTTCTTCATGTTTTACAAGACCCAATGACTAGGAATGGGCAAAAGTTTGCAACGTTTTGGAATAGGGTGCAAAATTATTTCGATGAATCATGTCCCACTAGTTGCACTCCAGGATTTGCAAGGTCATTAGAAACAAAATGGGGCATCATCAAACATGATGTTGCCAAGTTCATTAGAAACTACACTGTTGTGCTTGTGTTTTGTGAATCAAAGATAGGTTTTGAAAATACGTTTTGCAAAGCTTTAAAATTGTACAAAACAAAGCATCCAAAGCATCAAGCTTTCACATACCTTCATGATTGGTATGTGTTGAAAGACATACCTCAATCACGAGCGAAGATGTGAAAAAAAATGAAGAAAATTTCATTGCCAATGAAAAGAAAGACCAATTTAGGTGATTGTAGCAACATAAATAACAATGTTGTGTAGGTGTTTGACGCTGTTGGCATCACCTTTGATGTGCCTCTAACATCAAAACAACTTCCAAGTTGCAAGATAGCAAAAGAATATTAGAAGGCATCCAAAGTTGCCAAGATAATAACATTAGCACACAAGTGTGTGCCATTATAAATATGGTAATTACCAATTTGGAAGAAATTACCATCATACAAGACTAGAATATGATGGCCTTATTCTCCATGCCTAATAATCAACTATAGTTAAAAGAGGCACATGAGCATTTTTGTCTTCGAAGGTAGGAGGAATTGGACTTGCTACAAGTTGCCCCATATTCAAGCACAACACAAATTTCCTAACTAGTGCAGACAAGTGAAACAACAAAAGGTCCCACACTTGTTGTAAATGAACCATTAATCACAAAGTTAACGCAAAAATGTGATGATCAAATTGCATTGATTTGACAAAAAAAATTGCATAACAAAAATTTGGAAAAAAAAAAGACACAATGTTGAATGTATATGCAAAATTTTGTGTGAATTAATAAAAGATCAAAGATGGTGGTTCAATCCTTTCAATGTCTAGAGGTGATCAATTAGATCATTCTTCAAGTTATAGTGTGCTTGTTGGTTCTCAATCTCACTTATGCCTTCAACATATTTTGCAAAGGTTAATCCTATCTTGTGTAATATGATGCATGCCATTGGCACATTTGCAATCACATTGTAATCCCACAATTGACAAGGGTTTGCCATAATCTACCACTTTGCTTGCAAGACACCAATGTGCAATGCTCAACATCTTTGCGAATTGCTTTTTGCAACTAGGCAAAATGTTTGCGTTTTTCTCCTTGTGGTTCATCGATCATAGATACGAAACAAGATCATCGAAGGTAGATTCCATTAACTAACAAGTAGTAATGAAAATGTCTATTTCCATTCACCTTAAAATTGAGGTCTACACTTGCACCCTTCAAAAAATCCCGAATCAAAAGACTCCTATCTAAAACGTTCAAATTGTTGTTGCTTTTAGGCAATCCAAAATATGCATGTTAGATCCACAACCTTTGATCAACTATGGCCTCCAAGATGATCGACTTCTTCCCATTTTTGTCTATGAATGAACCTTGTAAAACAACTGAACAATTTTTCCAATGATAACGCATACAATCCAATGAAGCAAACATGCTTAGCTAGCCTTTCTCTACATTCAATCTCAATTGCTTTTCCAAATCTACTCGTGTGGGTTTCTTGAAAAATTCTAGTTCAAAAACTTCCTTGATTGCTTTCACAAAATGCCGCAAACATTTGAATGTTGTGTTTTCTCTAATTTTGCAATACTCATTGCAAGCGTCAATAACTTGGCCATATGCAAACATGCGCATTGCACATGTGCATTTTTGGATGGAGCTCAATCCGATAACACCATATGCATTTCTTTTTTGTACGAAATAATTATCATGTGCACAAATGTCCATGATGCAAAGAAACAATGTGGGACGCATTCGATATTGATGACAAAAAAGTCGATCGTTGTAGATCAAATGTTCTGCAAAATAGTCTCACACAATTCGGCTATGGCTAACTTCGCGCTCTTGAGTTACATTTAAACTATGACCTGGGAGGGATCTCCCATGTTGCCTTCTTGCTTATTGTTGCAAATTTGGTACCTACAACATCAAAGCACCAAACACAAAATCAGCTGCAACTTCATCTCCCAATGCTTGGGCAATCCCATCAAGCAATTCTTGTCGCCATTGCACCATTTTGTTGCAATCACAAAGTGATCAAAGAAGACAAAGATCATAAAAACAAATGATCAAGAACAAAATATATTAGAATCAAGTCATGCGAAGATTTTGCATCATTGAGTTTCAATCACAAAATAAATTTCACGCAAGAATAAAATCAAAGGAACAAGCTGCAAGATGTTCAACAAGCTTGAAGCAACAAACAATCCACAAGTGGGAAAAACCAATCCAAAGCGCGTGAACATCAACAAGATTTCAAAAGCTAACATGTTGCATGAAAATGCGACCCCATAATGATGGCATGCCATGATGACGGGGGATGGGTGGTCTTCACTTTGAATTCCCTTATACAAATGATAGCCAACCCCTCCATCAACACCACTAACTTTAGGTTACAAGAGTCTTTATGCGTTCACGGCTAAATATGCTCCTAGTAAATAAATAACAACTAGTTGGTTCTTAATAGGTAGTTGGAATCTTGGTATGACTATTGAGGATGAACCCCAATTGAGTTGATGTAAGTTTCACCTTGGTAATTTATCTTGTAAAGGATGAGTTTTGTAGGTAGGTAGTTAAGTAGGGTACTAGGTGCCTACAAGGAAAATTAGATTCATAGAGATGGTTAACAAATGGTAGGTAAGGGCTAAGGGGTAGTATGTAGGTAGTTGGTTCATCCAAAATCAAGCTTCATACAACTTGATTGTGGATGAACACCAACCAAGTTGATGTTGTGTTTCATCTCATCAATACCCTATTTTGTAAACAATAAGTCTAGTTGGTAGGTAAGTGGGTAGGATAATAGGTGATCACTAGGTACAGAAATGGTTCTTGTATAGTACCAAGTAATGGGTTGTGAGCGGGTAAGTAGCGAAAACAGAAAGTGAGCTAACCACCATAGGAATTGGAACTCAATAGAAAAATGTATTTTTTGTCCACCCACATCCATCCTTTATGGTATGTTGATGACCATTTTGTTCATAACCAATTGTAGAGAGTGTCACGCTAACAAGGCAGCATGCCATTGGACGAGAGCTCCCCAGTTATATCGTGTATCTTGTTGCTTTCTTACATTTTGGTACCTTCATGATACATTTTGGCATGTTCTTGATTGCTGGTTGGCTGAACGTCATAACTCACACTCTTCTCTGTCCCATATTCTGATTGCTCATATACAATTGGTCACGTCTGATAATCTCCTTTGCTGTTGCTGGTTACCTAGTTGACGCTGTCCAGTTCCACTAATGGGGTTGGTAAGTAGGTTGGAAGTGAATTTTCCATTAGCAGTTACACCAATCGGGTTGGAGGGTTGGAGATTGAATTTTACAGCAGCATCCCAAAACCCCTAAAAGTTTAGGGTTAGGGTTAGGGTTTAAGGTTCTTGTGTCATCAGAAATGGGTTTCTACTGCAGCGAGCGAGCTTGTTGTTGCAGAGAACGGTGGTGGTTTGTCCGTGCGCGTGTTTTGATCAAAGCTCCAACCAGCTTGAGAATTGAGGACAAGAAAAAAAATTGAGATCCACCAGAGTGTTGCGGAAAGTAATTTACAGAGTGTAATTAGATATGGCGCAGACAGTAAGTGCACTGGATGAGGCGATCGCACATTTGGATTCGCTGATTGCCAAGCTTCAGTCCATTCCTCCTCCTCCTACTACTACTGATGTTATAGTTCCGCCTGTTGTGGAGGTATTTTTCACGTACCCATCATCAGCATCATCTTCTTCTTCTTTTTCTTCGCACTCTTTGTCAGAAATGAATGGCTTTTGGGATCGTTCTTGTCGTTTGTGACTCAGAATTTTGCTGGCAGGGAAGAAGAGATACAGCGAAGGTGGAATCCAAGGAAAGCATCGATACTGCTGCTGCTGCTGCTACAGATGTGGAGAAGAAACCAATTCCCGATATCTTTAAGGACCGAAAAAAGCCATGTAGGTAGATTACGCATTGGTCACTCGCATAATGTGCTTGTTTGAAATTGCATAGTTTGAATGTGATATTGGCACAATTTGATACAGTTGTGGATTCTGCATTGGACTAAGAGCAGCTCCACTGGTGCTCAGTATGTGGCGCTGCAAAAGAAAATTGGATGAAGGAAAGTCAAAACATGCTGGTTCAACTCGGCCAAATGGTTTTGGCCCAGCATTTTTGCACAATTTGCTGAGGCTTGTAAAAGGCACAGCAAAGTGGAACACCTGCCAGAGAATAATGTAGTAAATATGATCTGACTACTGCTCCCTGTTTTTTGATTGGCCAATCGTAGTAATTGGTCCAGGTGGTTTGCTATTAGTAGTCTCACACCTATTTGCAGTCCCAGTTTGAGTTATATGGGTGGAGTGGGAAAAAACTAAATAACTTAACTTGGATGTGAGAAATATTTTTGCAGCATCACATACTCAGCACTGTTGGAAATGCTCTAACACCTTGTTGATTATCCTAAGGTTCCTGCCATGCCATTGAATGAAGGACTTGTTTTAGTTGAATCGTGTTTGTAAGAAGTTTGTGAAGGGAATTGGTGTTTTTTTGTCAGTGAAATTGCCTGGAGGGGGAGCTGGTGTTGCTGCTGGGCCACCATTGAGTTCAAAATCCGAGCATTCAGAGAATTTTGATAAGGCTCTCATCCAGGTTTGTTTGCAAAGAGACCCCAGATTATTTGTATCATCTTGTTCCTCCCCCATGCTGTAGGGTACATTCTCACAGGTACAAAACTGCATATGTTTTGGGTTACAAGCACGGGTTTAGGGTTTTTGACTTTGGATTACACAAATTTTGGATTGAGTATTATGGGGTGGACAAACAGGTAGGTTTGGTGCTGTCTGTAAGTGATCATCCTATCTCTGAGAAGCTGTATGTCTGCAAGGTGGAGGTGGCTCCTGGTGAAACTCGACAGGTATCCATCCTCTTTTGTTTCTCAAGAAAAGAAAGGTTCACTGAATTTTCCAATATCAATAGTTGTGTACAACCTGAGAGTTGGAAACCTTTGGTCCATAGCTTGAAGCAAGCCACTACCCAGTCTGTGAAATTTGTATGAATTCCGTGCACGATGAATTTTGCTGTGGGAATGCCACATATCAGTTAGTACCTCAATGCTCCACCTTTGCATTGAAAGAAATTTTTTGTTAGCATATGTGTCATCTTGAGAGTTTCAGAGCTTCATTTTCTTTCTTTTTCTGCAACTCATAATTTCAGATCTAATGGAAGACTTGATGATTTTGTGGTGGATTGGCCAGGTAGTAGCAGGTCTCAAAAAGTTTGTGCATGAGTATGAACTAGAGCGAAGGAAAGTGTGTGTCATCCTGAATCTGAAACCTGCCAAGTTGGCTGGTCAGGTCAGTGAAGCCATGATTCTGGCTGGTTCTGTGCCTACACCTGATGGGAGTGAAATTGTCAAGGTACAATCATACCCTTACCCATGTCCCCTCATACCTCATCTTATTCTGTTTGTATGAATGACATTCCTACAGCTCATGTTTGTCTTGAGTTGCTTAGTGCTTTAGGGTTTAGGTTAAGGGTTTAATCCTAATCTCCCTTGAGAGCATTATTCTATGGCTATCTTCCTCCTCTATGGTCTTCCCTTTTCTTACCTTCTCCTTTTTCTCTCCTCTATTTTTGCATTCCTTTTTCGTCTTGGGTTTTTGGTTTGTCCTTCTCTTTTAGCATTTCTCTTTCATGGCTAAGTTTTCTCATCATTCTGGTCTTGTGACAGAAACTTAGTACATTGGTTAATTTATGAGATCAACCTTGACCCATTGCCAGGTTTCTTGCAAGTTTTTTGGTCTTCTCCTTTTCTGTTGGATTTTGTTTAGCTACCCATGATCATGGCTCAGTTTTCCTATCACTGTCAGTCTTCTGACATAAACTCAAAATGGTAATTCTTTCATGTGTTTGAAGATGATCTCTTATATTGGGTTATGTAGTCTTTTGTTTTCTTCTTCACACAGTCCATTAGTGTATGATTTTGGGACCAGGTACTTGAGCCTCCACTAGAAGCATCAATTGGAGACCGCATCTTTCTTGAGGTTCCTCCTTGTCCTTTTCCCTTATTTGTGAGTACTTTATTGTGTGGGAAACAGAATATAGAGTTGCACATTGTAGGGCATTTTGACAGGATCATGGAAAGATGTGCCCACTGGATTCATATTTGAATGCCATGTCAATTTCTTCTTTATTGTGAGATTCCACAACCCAGGAATGTGATCCTTCAAAGGCAATCTGGAGCCTTGTCCACCTAACAATCTAATGAATTAGAATGCTTTCTTTCATGTACCTAAGTGCTTTGGTGGTTTCTAAACCCTAAACCCTAAACCCTAAGCCCATTGAGTTTTGTAAGGAAAATTTGCTTGGGTTGTTGATCACTCTGTTGCTTTTCAAGACTTAATCTGTCTTTGGTTATTCTGCTGCAGAATGAAGGTCCAAGTTTCAGCCCAGCCAAGCAATTGAGCTCAAAAATTTGGGAGAAAATTGTTCCACTACTTATTGTCAAGGGTATTCCTTACTTTCTCTGGACCCCTGCCTGCAGAGGTGATTGAAGCACTGAATTTTGAAGCAGTGTTTGTCATTGTAGTGATGTGCTTTTTGAAATCCAAAGAAAACAGCATGGTACTGGATTTGCATCTCTCACATCCATTTATGAATTTTCCATATGCAGATGGTTTGGCTACATTCAACCATTTGCCTCTTGTAACATCTGCTGGTGTCGTGAAAGTTCCGGAACTTCCAGATGGGGCTGGAATTCATTGATGGCTTGTTCAACTTGCGTGAAGAGTTGTATGGAGATTGAAATTTTTTACGACCAATATTTTTAACATGGGTTCAATGAACTGGAGTTCTTCCAAAAATTATAGCTGGGTGGCCTGAGTTGCAACAAGTTGAAGGTTTCAGAATTTCTATATATACACTTCTCCAACTGGTTGAGAAACCAAGAGGGAGTCTTATGGAACATTTCATATTTTAACTGTTGCTTATTTGAATTTGCCATAAACAGCGCACACCCATCATGCAATGAGCTACATGGAATATTTCCTATTTTAACTGTTTCTGGTTTGAACTTGCCATAAAGAGGCAGAGTCATTCTTGTTTGGTCTAGTTCTTTCCTTCAATGATTTGGTTCCTGCTGGTTCTGTAGTCCAAATTTTTTTTCGGGACCACAGAATTTGCTTTGTCCTGGTCTACTTAATGGTGAGTATGGAGGTGAAATGTGCCATTTTTGTATTGTATAGTGAAATTGTGTGAATTGTGGTTTTATTCTTTGTTTG
>Ga0209611_10006780_pt1 | contig 18585 bp, 27 predicted proteins | sample S1TSphgellanicum_3_FD_187693 | JGI IMG/M metagenome (GOLD analysis project Ga0209611, IMG submission 187693) | Host-associated microbial communities from peat moss isolated from Minnesota, USA - S1T2_Fc - Sphagnum magellanicum MG (SPAdes) (version 2) | ecosystem: Host-associated > Plants > Peat... | reverse complement strand
GAAAAAGAAGATGGCGGAAGCAAGTTCCACAACAACTGCAAGTGATGGACCAGGAGAGGAGGCGGTACTGGATCGGATGTTGACGAGATTAGCACTCACGCAAGATACTCAGCTAGAGAAAGTATTGTCCAAGCTTTTGCCGCTTGCTATCTCACGACTGGGTTCATCTCATCACCCCACTAGACTGAAGGTAAAACAAACTTAGTATTTGCTGGAGTGCAATTTGTGGTTTTGCATCTGCAGTACCCTGAATCTTCAAATCGTCCTTTGACCTTGACAGTGTATTTCTGTCTAGGATGATGATGTCTGTCTGGCACACTCTGTCTGTCTCTCTGTTATGAGTATTTGCACAAGATCTCAAAACAAAGCTGCAATGAGTGAAGTGGGTTTGCTATGTTGGTATCATCTGGAAATTAGGGTTTTCAATTTGCAAGTTGGTATCAACTGGGAATGGTCTTAAGGGCAAAGCAATTTTGCTATTTTGGTACCATCTGGAAATTAGGGTTTGAAATTTGCAATGTTGGTACAAACCAGGCATGGTCTTTGGGTTGAAGAAATTTTTCTGTGATGGTATCAATCTGGAAATTAGGGTTTCCTTTCCCCCTTAAGGCATTTTTGTAAAAGCATCAAATGCTTGGCATGTAGTGAATGCTTGATGTGCATGTAGTAGCGATAGTTTTGGCATGTAATTTGATTTTTTCTTTGCACCAAGAAGAGTATTGAGTAGCCTGATGTTTCCTCCAAATTGGTGGGTGATGGGAGATACACACCAATTGTTTTGTCATTCATGGGAGGAGGAGCGTTTGGGGTGGTGGTGTTGCTACTACGGCAGGTGATGGAGATACTGACCCACATCAACAAACGTGTGAAGGATCAAGTCTCCATTAAGTTGCCCTTGATAGATCTGCTTAAGCTGTATCAATCGCCGGATGCAGTTCCGATGGTCAGAAACTTTGCAATTGTCTATATCGAGATGGCCTTTGAGCGTTCCACTGTTGAGGTAAGCATTTGGGATGGAGTTAGTTTGTGAATTTTCTTTTTGTGATGTGTTTGTCGGGTGTACGGACATTGCTGCATTAATGTGAAGATGATTGTGTCTGAGAGAGCACTCTAGTGAGATTGGGACAGTTCTGAATGACAATGCTTTCCTAGATGGTGCTAGTTTTATGACAAGTGTGTGCTTCAAGAATCAGATTAGGCAGCAGCCTTAACCTGGTGGCAGAAAATGAGGACTTATTATTAGTATTGGGGAGCAGGAAAAGTCTGAATTGGTGCCAAGTTTAATGTTGGGCATTTCAACCCTGCCAGCACAACATCAGGATATGGTGCTACGAATGGCAGTCAAGGTGAAGAATCGCACCAAAAATACTTCTTTGTTTGCAAAACTCTGCATTGTGTAAGAGACAGAGTTTTACCATGTGTATGTGATGTAACACATCTTTTGGTGGTCCTCCAGATTCTGCAGCATTGGACTAGATGTGTAAATTGCAAAAATTGTTCTCTGGTCTGATGCTTACAATGTTATGATGGGAGATGCCGACATTCCTTTGTGTAACACTGCTATGTTGTTATATGTCTGGGGTGGTGGTGGTGCTTTAGGGAATGGAAAAGTTTGCAACATCTCCTCACGCCAACTTTCCAGCAAGCTCATACTCATTTGTCCACTCACCAAGTGATTGTGCATTGTTTGTTGAGTTCTGCCTTCAAACACTTCTGTACCAAACTCTGAGCACCACACCTCCACAGGGGTATGTATCTGATCTAGAGCTCTTTTGTTGTTGCTGTACAATCCAGACCCATTAGATGGAAGAGCATATGTTTCTTCTTGTATGTTTGGAGCATCTAATGGCTTTTCACCTTCTGTGTTGTGGATCATGGGGTTTTGTGGTGGTGCAGTGCTCTGGCTCCGCCAGCTGGACTCTCCCTTGAGCAGGTTACAAGGGTGACAGGAAAAAAAGCTCTGAAAGGTGATGCACTAGCTACATGCAAGGTAAAACTTTGCTTAACCTCCACATGTTTGATCTTCATCACCTTGTCTTCATCTTAGAATTCTCCGTTGACAAGTCTGCCTGATTGTCTTTGATCAACCACCACAATGGCTAATGCTCAAGTATGAAATTTTTGCTGTTGTGCCACTTTGTTCTACTGGAAGTGATGGTAGAATTACTCCTTTTAATCTCTGCTCAGGATGTAGGTTATTGAGTAGGTTATCCAGAGTTGGTTTAGGGTTTAGTCTAAACCCTAAACCCCAGGAATTGATTCATCAATTGAGACATTCTCTTTAGTAACACTTTCACCATGGAGTAGACTTGTAAAAATCATACCAAAGTGGATTGTTGTTGGATGCGCGGCAGTTGGGTATTCTAAATGTGCTAGCAGAATTGGAGTTGTCAGCTGACCTTGTCTACCCACTCTTTCTGGTCAGCTCTGCAGACAAGTAAATACCCATCCACACTAGCTGCCTGCTCTCCATCTCATGATATATGAATTGCTATTAGCTTCATTGGAAATGAGCTTGGACATGTACAATTTGTTAGCACACCCTACCCTAATGCAGGTACTGAGCCTGTTGCAAATTTGTAGCAATGAACGTGTGTCAAAGAGAGGTGATGAGTTGTTGAAACGAAAGGCCAATGGAGCCAACTTGGAGGATATGAGGTTGATTAAGCGTCTTTTTGCAATTTATCAAGGTGCAAAATCCACTTTACATAAATTGCCAGACAATGTTTGGTTTCTTGCTTGCTTGCTTGCTTTCTCATTTGTGCAGTGGGTCATACAACAAAAAATTGTGCTTTGTGTTTTGTATTTGGAAGATTGTGGTAGGTGGGCAGAATGCAGGGAAATAGTAGTCTGGGAGGTTGACTGCTGCCTCCACTCTGGTATTTTTTCCAGGCACTACTAGTCCTGGAGGGACAGCACAGGGAAGAGTTGCACCAGCTGGACCAACTCTGAAGACACGGCTGATGGCAATCTTTTTACACTCTGTAGCAGCTGCTAATGCATTTCCCTCCACTCTCCAGTGCGTCTTTGATTGCATTTATGGTAAGCAGTTGGCAATTAAAGGCAACAAAATTGTTGTTGTTGTACAAACAAATTCTTTCTCAATTTGTGTTATAAATACCCTTTTGAGTGTCATCTGTTTCAGTGAATGCAGATGATGCAGTATCAGACAATGTCTTTCTTTACTTGCATCCAAAAATCAGCTTTTTATGCCCCCCACAGTTGGTAATTTATTGTTTAGAAATGGGGGTAACCTAAAACCCAGTACAAGCATATGTATGGTTGGGGTACAGGAGCTGGAACAACAGTGAGGTTAAAGCAAGCAGGCATGGAGTTTGCAGTCTGGATTTTCAAACATGTATGTTTACCTATTTCATAGCCCTCTTAGGAGAGTTTGTTCTTCTGGCAATCTTGGGGGTATGTCACATTTTTTTCAATTTCTCAGTCTGGTGTGTGATTGGCATCTTTTTTTGGTTTGAATTGGAGGAAATAATCTGTTGCTTGGCATTCCCTGATGTGATTCCCCAAGTTCTGCTCTCAACCCTTAGGGCTTGTTTGAAGGGGCATGATTGAAGCCATTCTAGGATGGAGAGGATGAGCACTTTGGGATTCAGGGCTTGTAGCTTTTGTTTTAGGGTTGCATCACGCTTGCATCATTCCTTTACTCATGAGAAGGGTGGAGGGCTCCCCATTTGCTTTGCAGGCATCAGATGAGCAACTGAAACCAATGGCTCCAATCATTCTTGCTAGCTTGATCAAACTGCTTGATGGGTCAGACGTCAATGATCCTGGTGATTTCCTCATGCTTACCACCATGTGCATTTTCACTGCCCATTGTGTCATTTGTCAAAGTTTGATTCCTTTAACTTGCAGAACAAGCCCTCAATTTTTACAAAACCGGAACACCAAGATTGGTAGAGTCCAGGATGCGGAAATGATGCTCTACCTCTTCTTGGCTGGTTCTGCTTTTACTTTGAGGGCCCCAATGTGAGGAAGATGGTCTGTAGTAATTATCACAGCAGATAATGCTGATGGTCAGATAGACACATGTTGCTTTAGTAAAGAACACTACGATGTCCTCTACTGGAGAAAAGAGGGCTTGTTCTGTGGATTACCGTTGTTGCTATTCGGACTGTTGTGACAAGCATATGCTGACTCAAATATGGTAAAAATGCAGATGCCTCATCGAGGCAAGTCAGAGCATTTACATACCAAGCCATTGGGCAACTAGCACAACGGGCACCACACCTTTTCAGGTGTTTTGAAAAATCTCTTTAACCTTTGTGTGAGGTGGTTTTTTACAGTTTCTAGTGACATTTCATTAGTGGTAGAGGAGCTGGAAGAATGCAGGGGAAAGTAAGAGTTCCTTACTACATCTTCAAGTTCAGGCTCCTCATATTTCATGTATTGCTGCTGTGGGAATGTTTTGTCAGTGGTAGTACAGATATGGCAGTTCGGATGTTTGGGGCAATACGAACTGAGTCTGATTCTGTGAAGCCAACAGTCCAGGAGGCTCTCTCCTCACTTGCTGCTGCATACAAGGTGTTCACAAATCTGCATTAAATGAATTTTTTGTCTGTTAGATTTTGTAAGCTCTTTTTACTTTTTAAAGTCTGTCCATTTTGCACTTCAGTGTCCTGACTGGAGACTAATGCCATCATTCTGTGGTCTCAAACTAGGGCTGCAGTGCTGCTGTGGCAAAGGATGTGGAGGCACTTCTTCTGGAAAACGCAGCAGCAGTGTGTCTTTCTTTCCCTTTGCTCAATGCCAGAGGGATCAGATCACCCAGTTTTATAATCTGCTTTTTATCTTGTTTTTCTCCTGTGTTAGTATATTCTTTAAAGGACTGAGCACCTCCAGGAACTTTTGGACGGGTTTGTATGTTCAACGTATAGGAAACTGGGGGAATGTGAGATGAATAACATAATTGTTAAGCATCATGCGTTTTCTGTGTGGTGTGAAGGTGGAAGCAGAGTCAAGGTTCTGTAGCATTTTGTGGGCCACACATTTGTACCCATCTTCTCATGCCCCTAGCCGCTACTTGTGCATGCTTGGTGCAGCAGACTCAAAGCTTGACATTAGGTTTGTCCATATTCTTCAGCAAGCTTATTATTTGGATTTCATCTGCTTCTCACTCCCTATTATTGGATTCCCAGAGAGGTTGTGCCCCTTTCAGCTTTGTCGGGGTATTTTGTTTTTCCTGGGTTGTCACCATGGCTTGGTAAAGACTTTAAACCCTAAACCCTAAACAGATGTCTTGACAAGGGCTCCAGGTGACCCAAAACTGAAATCATTTCTTTTGAGTTTCCTTGCCTATTGGCACCTACACTGTGGTTTGGTGGATCTCTTTATGATGATGGTCGCCCATGACAGGGAGATGGCCCAACAAGGTCTTACTGTTTCGACAAATGAGAACCAAGTCTCTGATCCTAAACAAGCATACCCATCTCTAGAATCAATGATGGGATACGTTTGTGAACGGCAGCCTGGAGTTTTGGCCCCAGCACTCTTGGGAGAGCGAGTGATGTTGTTCCCTCCAAAAGCGTATATGGAGATGATTAAGTTTCTTCAACAGTGCTATAAGAGCGAGCAAAACACTGCCACTGTCAGAGACAATGACACATTGAGCACATCTGAGGAGATCAAAGAGTTTGAGCGTATGTATAAATTCTCCAGTGTTTTCTGTTCTGATAGGTGGTTGTTGTCTATGTACAAGTCCCTATTTTGCTAACTGATTTTTTCTTCAACTTTGAAACAACTTTGTCACTCATTGAATTGCATGTGACAGCTTCCTTGAGAGGTGTTGCTCCCATTGATGCATTTCAGTCATTACTGGAACATGCGATGGCATTTGATGGCTCATCCGAGTTGCAAGCATTGGCTAGCACAGGTTTACTTGTTCTCGCTGCTGCTAATCCTGAGGTTAGTAGTAGTGCACTTTATTGTGCTTGTTCAGGATAAAGAGACTTGTTTGAGATTGTTTCTTCTCGTCTTGCCCTCAAGGATGGAAACTGTAGCACTAGTAGCACAAAAAAGGAGTATGCTTGTGGAGCATAGCCACATTGAAGGAAGGCAGGGCTTCTGAGATTGTAGGAAGAAACTCCTGACTGATCCATTGATGATGATGATGATGATGATGTGGGGTCTTTTTGGTGGGGGCAAACAGAAATTTTCACGGGCGTATTGTAACCGATTGCCATGGCTCAAACAATTCATAGGACATATTGATGCAACCACTCGTGAGGCTATGGCTCGCTTGCTTGGCATTGTAACAGCAGCACTATCACCTCTCCAAGCTGCAACTCTACTAGAGGAATTGCTGTCAACTTTTAGTGGTTCCCAAAAAGGCCGGTACGCTCAGGATCTATATAGGAGTGTAGAAGTCCTTTCTACATGTAGTCTTCTGTATGCAAATTGGGAGACTCAAGTGTAGTAGTGGTTGCTGTGATAACAGGTTTGAGGATTTACATGGGGCAGTCTGTGCAACCGGTTATGTTCTAGCCGAATGCATGATCAGCAAATCACAGGTTTGTTTTCATCACACCACCCATGTCTCAGTCTCTTTCCCTTCATTCACTAATGACAAGTATAACAACCTGTGCTTCACCACCACTGGTATGAGAATTTGTCAGTGAAGAATGGGTTTTAGTTGGTTTGTTCTTATTGGAAAGTGATGGAAGGAGGCAGGTGAGAGGTACAAACCCTGTTGGTAGTTCTAGCAGTGCTGGGGATAAGTCAGGGTTTAGGGTTTAGGCATAATCAGTATGTGAACAACACAGGCAACAGTCAATGCTTGGAACAGTGTGAAATGCTCCCACACATTTATTTCATTGTAGTTTCTCTGAGTGGGTAGTGTTCCTGTTGTTCTTAACTTGAGCTGTGATTTGCACATTCTTAGTAGGCGAGAGTTTTGGTGTTGAATTTACAGGTGCCAGAGCATCTGTTGTTGACTGCAATAGCAGCATTGTTTGAAGAGATGAATTCTGCAAACACAACTCTTGCAGGCTCAGCTGCTGAGGCAATAGGTCATGCAGGTCTGCGTGTACCCCTTCCCTTGCCAGCTGGGGACTTGACATCTGTTTTGGCCTTGACTGCTGAGAAATCAAATTCTACTACAGTGGCAACAGCGGTGACAGGCAGCAGCAAAGATGGACTGACTGGGAAGGAGGCCCCAGTTGTTGCACCATCTGTTAGTGTACCTCAGCTTGAGAACTCAAAAGAGGAAACTCCTGAGGCAGGAAAGCAGGGAGAGGGGTTATCAATGGCATTGGTAGTCAAACGCCTGGCATCATTACTTGCCAGCAAGGAGGTGAAGCTTGTGCAGAAAGCTGTGCTTGCATTTGGGCACCTTTGTTTTGGTAACAGGAATACAGAGCTTTCTGAAACTGCCCTCACCGCACTCTTCACTTTGAGCCGGTCCAAGGTTTGCCTCTGCCTTTGAACTCAGTAGTTATGTATTTTGCAGTCTTATCTCAAAGAATAACTAATGGTTCTGGGTAGGAGAGCTTGAATACTTGAGAATGACTATTGGGGTGGGATGACATCATACGTGCATGCAGGCTGAAGATGTTCTTTTCTCAATTGGTGAAGCGCTTGCTTTCATCTGGGGTGGAGTCTCAATCACAGCAGACAAAATTCTCAAGTCCGCCTATGTCTCTCTTTCTGCCTCATCAAACTTCTTGACAGGGGATGCACCTGCCTCCGGGGGAGACGTGGAGATGTCAGATGCAGGGAACAGCAGTGATGACAGTCAGTGCGATCTGGCAAGGGAAAAAATAATCAGGAAGCTTTTTGATGAGCTCCTCTTCAGTAGTAGGAAAGAGGAAAGGTGTGCAGGCTCAGTGTGGCTCTTGTCAATTGTCAGCTATTGTGGGCGCCAAACCAAAGTACAGCAAATGCTTCCCCAGATTCAGGTCAGAGGCCCCTCCCTTGTATCTCCCATAGAGAGACATGGGAGTACTAGAGAAAATCTCGTAGAGAAGACAGCACATACTTGATTGTGACAGAGATGTTGATTGCAGATTCTAGATATGCATATCTACTAACAGCGCAACCTGTGTATCATTCTCTTCTGAGATGTAGCTCATGGGTTGCATTGGGATAAGGCCCTGATGGGCAGGCAGTGCATTTCCTCATGGGTTTTGGGTTTTGGGTTTATGGTATAGGGTTTAGGCTTCTGGTTGTATGTGTGCATGAGCTCAGCTTCTTGTCCTGCACCTTACTGAGTGAGGGGCCCTGTGGTTTGATCTTGAAGTTCTTAGGAGGTAGTAATGACCTCACTAGCTTTTGCTGTTTCTAAAATGGGAAGGTTTTGGGTATTTTGCAGGAGGCATTTTCTCATCTACTTGGAGAACAGAATGAATTGACACAGGAGATGGCATCTCGAGGAATGAGTCTTGTATATGAGCTTGGAGATGCAGCTACAAAGGATGAATTGGTCATGGCACTTGTTGGAAACCTTACAGGAACTGCTAAAAAGAAACGGGCAGTCAAGGTAGGGGCTTTGGAAGTTTTTGTTCCTAAATGCATCACTGAAATACTACCTTCTGGTAAAGGGTTTAGGGTTTAGGGTGCAGGAACTGAACTTACTGTTGTTGTTGCCTCTTCTTTCACTGATCAGTTGTTCATAGATGTCTTTGTCACCTTGCAATCTGTTTACACTATCTTGTCTTCTGGTTATATGGGAGGGACCAGTGCCAGAACTGAACAGAATTGTAACTTACCATTGTTGTTTCATTTACTGTCACTGACAGGTTGCATGGATGACTGTGTCCACTTACCATACATTTCCATTTAACCAGCTTGACATTTTTGACTTGCAGTTGACAGAGGATTCTGAAGTATTTGAGGATGGCGCAATCGGAGAAACTCCTGGTGGAGGTAGTATTGGCACATACAAAGAGTTATGCAACATTGCAAACGAGATGGGACAGCCAGACTTGATCTACAAGTTCATGGACCTTGCAAATTATCAGACATCTCTCAACTCTCGCCGTGGAGCAGCATTTGGGTTTTCTCGTATTGCAAAGCAGGCTGGGGATGCATTAAAGCCTCACTTGCGCACACTTGTTCCAAAGCTCTTTCGCTACCAGTATGACCCAAACAAACGGATTCAGGTAGGTTGCCAAAAAAATTGTCTTTTTTTCCATACAACTCTCAGTTGTGTGGAGTTGAACCTCCAGCATTTTAATGTTGCTTACTGCTATTCTTCTATCTTTACAGTCCAGTTGAATGAATGGGTTGGGAGTTGCTGCAGTGATCTGCTGTATGGCTGTTCTTATCGAGCACCAATGTGTCATCAACCTTTCAAAACATTCCAGTGTCTTGTTGATGTGTTGTACAGGATGCGATGGGACACATTTGGAAATCACTGGTTGCAGAACCTAAGAAGACAGTTGATGAGTACTTTGACGACATCATGGAGGATCTCTTAGTGCAGGCAGGTTCCAGGCTTTGGCGTTCTCGGGAATCTGCATGTCTGGCTCTTGCAGACCTTTTGCAGGGTCGCAGATTCAGTGAGGTCTGTATTTACCCAATGCCCCCAATTTAACTCTCCAAATTGTGAGCACTTTTTGAGTTATTAAGCCAATCTATGTGTATGTACCAGTTTTGGGCAACTACCCAGTTTGGTTGGTTAGAACCGCTGGTTCCTGTTTCAGTCACTAAAAACCAAACCAGAACCAGGTCTGGTTTTGGATCTGGTTCTGGAACCAGAACTGGAACTGTGTCTAAAACGGGACTCAGTTCTGGAACTGGAACTGGAACCAGAACCGGAATGTTTGAAAATAACTTTTTTTGGGAAAAAAATGTCTGGAACCAGGGGCTAACTGGAGGTTAACCAGCAGTTAACCACTGGTTCCAGACTGGGTTACCTGGAACCAGACCAGAACCGGGAGTGATTTCCAGAACCAACTGGAATTTTTTTTCAAGAACTGGGGCCAGGGTTCCATTTTTTTGTGGAACCAGAACTGTTCTGAAGTTTTTTAAAGAACTGGAACCAGAGGTTCTTCATAAAAGTCAAGAACTGCCCAACACGGGTACATACCTGTGTTCTAAGATTGCATGTCTGCATCTATTGACAATCTCTAGTCATCAAACTTTGCTCGTTTTGATGCTACTAGGTCGGGAAGTACCTTGAGAGGCTATGGATTATGGCTTTTCGTGCCATTGATGACATAAAGGAGACTGTCCGTCTAGCAGGCGACAGTTTGAGCAAGTCAGTGAGTTCTGTCAGTCTACGCCTGAGTGACACAACACTCACACCAGAGGCTGATGCACGTGCTACCTTAGCGATTGTTCTACCCTTTCTTCTCACCAAAGGTATCCTTAGCACTGTGGCGGATGTGCGCCGTCTATCTATCAACACCATCATGAAACTCGTGAAGGTACTACTGCATTAACTCCTCTCTTCTCTGACTCTTGAATTTTGTGAATTTGTCTCTTTACTGATAGTAGTAGTAGTAGTAGGGCTGCTATTCTAAGGTGCCAGTAGCCACTTTGTTGACACAGTGTTGGTCTTAGGGTTTAGAGTGTTAGGGTCAACTTGTGCTCATTACTGTGTTTGGGTTCCACACTACAAACCTTTTGTGCACATTTATGGAATTTTCTCTTGAACTGGAACCCACAAGCTGGGATGTGAGATATCACTCAATGTCGTTTAATGGAAACTCTGGAGATCTGTTGTTTTGTGGGGACAGGGTGCAGGAAACGCTGTTCGTCCACAGATGCCTGATTTAGTTGGGTGCATGCTAGAAAGCTTGTCAAGTTTGGAAGACCAGCGTCTGAATTATGCTGAGGTGCTTCTCTATCTGCTTGAAATCAGGTTGATTTATAGGGCGTCGCAGCAGTCCCAAAGCTTTGTTCCAGCTGTGTAATATGAAAAGCTGTGTGCCTAACCCTAAACCCCACTGTTGAGAGCTGACCAATGAAGTCAGTATGGAGTAATGGCAGGTAGATTGCATTTTTCTCTACAATCTTTTAGATATGAATTATACTCTTCTTACTATCTTTTTTTTTGGTGGGTTTTTGTGTGCAGCTTCATGCTGAGAGAGTAGGGATAAGTACTGAGAAGCTGGAGAATATACGGATTGCTGTGGCAAAGGACTCACCCATGTGGGATACTCTGGATCTGTGTATCCGTCATGTGGATGTTCCAACTCTCGAGATACTTATTCCTCGATTGGTCCAGCTGATTCGCTCGGGCGTGGGCTTGAACACCAGGTGATGTTGAACTAGCAAGCTGTTGATCTATGAATCGTGCACCACTTCACTTTCCCCAATTTCTTTTGATTTTGTTTCAGGCTACCTCATGATGTAAAGTCTGTTCTTGTTTACACACTGGAAAATATGCTATGACTTCTTCCAGCATGGATGGATATATTCAGGACGGATGGATCACAATCTTCTAACTTGAACAATGTATGAGCATTGTTGCAGAGTAGGAGTTGCAAAATTCATCAGCATGCTGGCACAACATGTTGGGGTGGAGATGAGACCCCACAGCACAACCCTGCTCAAAGTGTTGTTCCCAGCTGTTCAAACAGAGCACAGTGCAGCTGCCAGGCGAGCCTTTGCTGCAGCATGTGGCACTGTTGCCAAGTACTCAGGTACTGAGTCTTTTATGAGGCACATAAGTTTAGAGTTTAGGGTTGTCACATTATATGCCTTCTTGTTGACAAAGAGATCATCTCTTTCTGATGCAAACGCAGGTCTAATTTGCACCCCTTGCTGGTAACAGCTGAAATAGTATCAAAGAGCTTTTTTTGGGAAGTTGTACTGCATTATGCAGGAGGGTTCCTGTCATAGTTGTGAGGTGCCTGCGACATTTGCTACTTGCTTAACTTTCCATGATGTACCCATTTGAGGGACAGGTGAGAACCAGGTCCGGAAATTGATATTAGACGCCATTTCTCTTTACGACTCTAGCGGAAACCAGGATTTGCATCTGGCAAGTGCATTGGTTTTGAAGGAGCTTTCTCGGCATGCAAATGAGCTTTTTAAGGGCAACCTGACTGTTGTTCTTCCACTTGCCTTTGTTGCCAAGTATGATCTGCATATATTCTTTCCATGCATGCCTTTATGACATTCCTATCTTGGGTAGATCATTAAATCGTTTCCTTCATTTTGAGGAGAGATTTCCTTCAGCAGAGAAAGATGGTGGTTTCTTATTTAACTGCTTGCTGGTTTCATGTCCATCTTGCAGGTTTGACGAGGAAAAGGACATCAGCAGCATTTTTGAGGAGATTTGGGAAGATAATATAAGCAGTACCAGTGTAGCTTTGGGCCTGTACATGCCAGAGATTGTCGCTCGCTTGAAAGAGGGAATTGGATCATCCTCATGGCCCCAAAAGAAAAAGGTTTCCATATCTGTCCACAGTTTCTGTCTCCACTCTGTTCTGGAGTTGGGTGTTTTGTCAAGTTCTATCATAAGTTGGTAACAGCGGCGCCTATACAACCCTCAAACTCTTGCAGCCTGTAGTATTCTGGACATGGCTTGGATTTGTAGCATCTTTTCTTTCCTTTAATCCCCTGCAGCAACTGCAGGCCATTACCTCTGTTACATCATGAGAATATTGTGTGGCATTGCAGTGTGCACAAGCAGTATCAGAAGTAGCAAAAGTAGCTGGGGATTCCACTGCGCCCTATGTCCAGGATCTTCTTGCAGGCCTACTCGCAGAGCTGCCAGGTCGTCTTTGGGAGGTGGGATTAGTTTTTCTTCTCTTTCAATTTACCGAATTCAGAGGTTCTTCTTGCCAAACCTTGGATTGAAGGAACGTGGAATGAGGATTTTCTGCAAAGTGAGGGTCTCAATCTGATCTATTTACATGGGCTTCCTGGGTGTCTCCAGGGGAAAGAAGCAGTTCTGGAGGCAATAGGCAATCTTTGTGAGGGCTGCTCTAAAGCTATCTCACCACATGCCAATAAGAGCTCAACAGCAGGTCTTGGCCCTGATTCAGTAATTGCAGCCATATCTGCTGCCAGCAGTCGGAAAAAGAGCTCATTTCGTAATGCTGCATTTGCTTGTTTGGAACAGGTTGAATATCTGTCACCTCATACCCATATGATTTGCATTGTCTTAATCTAGGAAATTGTCCCAAAATGGCCTGTTTGCCAGTTTCAATACACTAGTGTTGCACATGTTAGTTGCTAGTACATAAAGTATAGGAGATGCTCTTTATGTAAATGAAAATACCCATAAGTTAGAAGAAATGGTTTGAGCTCACAGTTTTTCATCCTGCCTGGCATTGAGCAGGTTCTCAAAGCATTTAAAGATCAGGATGTTTATGAACAAGTTGGCTCTCTCATAGTTGATGCATGCATGCAACCTCCTGTTCGTAAACAGGCAATTCCTACAGATGAAGGCACCTCTGACAAAGGTATGTTACTTGATGTATAGGTTTGGTGTTTTAAGAAGTGTACATGAAACTCTTTTTCCCTGACTCAAGCAGTGTGCTGATGCTTGTTTTTGGTTATTGACAGCTATTGAAACAAAGGAGACGTCAGCTGTGCCATATGAGAAAGCACTGGCATGTCTGGCAGCTAGCATTAGTGCAGCATCTCCATCCACTATTTCAAGGCATGGGGAGAGCATTACCTCCGCTTTAGTCACCACTCTCAGCGCTGGTCACACATGGCAAGGTATTTACTGCTTGCTTGCTCAGCTCATCCATTGTCAAGTGGGTTTCATTTGAGCAAATACAGAATGGGTGGAATGCAAACAGTTATCTTTTGCAAAAGTTAAGACAACTTTCTTTCCCATTTTCTGTGTTTATGTGCAGTCAAGCAGTCGGCTTTGTCAGCTGTTGATGTTCTCCTCAAGAAGCTGCATGAAGATGGTCCTTCAGGAGTCTCAAATCCTTCAACTGAATCAATTACAGTATGGCCCTCCATTCCAATTGATGTTGTCTGTCTTGTATTAGCACAGGTCCTTGTGGGTCTTACTCGGGTGACTTTTTTAGCGTTGACACATGCTGTCAGAGTGTATATATGTGAGGAAAAGACAGGGGAACAACTCCTACTACATAGATATCATGTCAGAGAAAGCTTGGTCACAAAGGAATGAGTGAGTTTCCTTCAGCATAAGAATTTTTACTTGTCTATATAAAGATCACATTCTGATTTGCGAAGTGCAGTTGGAAGAATGCTTGATCATCTTTATCTGTTTTTATTTTGCAGTGGCTGGAAATGCTGGCCTTGCCTTTACTGGACTGTATTAGCACCATCAAGATCGTGCAGGTAATGCTAAAAATCCACTACTATGCATGGAATCCGTTACTTCTGAGACTTCCAGTTTTGAGAATGTGGGACAGATGGGTTGATGGCATCTTGCAATTATTCCAATGAATTGAGGCATATTTTTCCATTTTCTCATTTCTGAAGTATCCAATTTTCACCAAATCATCTTTGATTTCTGGTGTTGGAGAGTACGGGATCTGACATGGAAAGGAGTGGGTTTAATGAATGCAGGTCCATGTTGCTGGATTGGAGCAGTTAGAGCAGTTAGTTGAGACAGCCAATTTAGGACAGGGTTTAACAAAGACCTTGGTGCAGACAGTAGAAGGCAGATTACTAGAGTTGCAGCATGCAGAGAAAAACGCTGCTGCAAAGGCACTCATTTCACACATTCTGAACATGCTGAGAGATCACTCAATTTCCCAAATGCAAGAATGAAACTCTGTGCTTTAGACTTCCCCCACTCTCAGAGTCAAGATTATAGAGGCCCCCCTCCAAAGGGTGCAAATCCATGTGAAACAACTTTTGCCCCAAATGGTGATTTCATTAGCCACCAGATGGTTATTATACAATGGCTTTTGGCCATAACATTTCAGGGCTACATGAGGAGCTATGAAAAGATTTGTGCCCCACCATAGTTGAAACATCATACCTGCAAACAGATCTTTCCATGGTTTCCTTGTTTCATCCAGGGAAGTCTGACAAAGAACATTCTACTAAGGTTTACAGCTGCTTCTTTATCTGCTTGTTGGGTATCTTTGTCTACAGCTTACAAGAGTCTTCACACTACCCATTTGATTGTCACTGGTGGATTTCAATTGACCTGGTCAGAATTGAAGGTGGATTTCAATTGATCTGGGTGGAATTGAAGGCAGATTTCAATTGATCTTGGCAGAATTGAAGGCTACTCTGATCAATTCTCAGACACAGTAAGTAAGACCACTCTCTGGTTGTGAGTTGCACATATTTTTGCTTTGTTTGTTTGCTCTGTCCAGATGGAAGAGACTTTGTATCTGCCCATTCTGCCAGGTGCACCTTCCCACTCACCTTTTGTAGGAGTTGTGATACAATTGGATAGGCTTGAATTGAGAAACCCATTTTGCAGGTGACAACTGTTTAATCACTGCTTGTGTGTGCACACACTCCTCATCTGATCACAGGGCTTGAAAGCATTTGATTTAAACTATAGTATTTGTGTACAGGCCATTTGTATTACTATTGTTGGTGGAGATGCTCTTACTTTTCATCTCTTTCTCCATCATGCTTTTTTGGGTTTGTTTTGTGAACAATTTTCCTTGACAAACATCACTCACATCACATCACATGTATGTTTTTCTTAAAAGTCTTCATTTTCTGCATGCATCACACATTTCATGCCATCATTATAAGTATCAAGGTAATCTCACTCGATCCACATGAACATTACCAGTATCATAACTGATTGTTGGGAGTGTCTTGCTAATACGGGCAACCAACACACCATTGGACAAGAGCTCCCAAATTATATCACGTATCCTATTATCCTTTGACATGTTTGTACTGTCCTAATTATTTTGTGCTCATTGCTGGTTGTGGGTTGGCTGAACTTCATAACTCACACTCTTTTTTGTCCCAAAACCCCCACATGCCTGAGCACTGGCAATTTGTTCCATTCTTGTAAGTCCATTTTTTAACATTCAACATTTAGAAGGTGACAAGCTAATTGTGAAAGTGAATGTGTACCAAGTTCAAGGTTCGAGTTCTTGACATTTTTCAATGGATCTAATTTTATTTAGTTTCGGTTCTTTTTTTCAAATATGGGACTTGGTTTTGGTCCCAGTTTTTAAATTAAGGGATGATTTCAGTTTTTCTCTCTTCTTTTTTTCTTTTTTTTTAATTTTTAAAAAAAAATTATTAATAATTTTTCAAGTTAGGTCAATTTTGGTTCTCAATTCTATAACCACCAGTTTCAGCTAATTTCTAGTTCCAATTCCAACATCCAAAATGTACTACACAAACAAAAATTAAAATTAAAATTTTATTCCAAGAAAAGACAAGGATTGGAGCAACATCAAAAAATGGAGTTTATTTTTTGATCTTGCAAGTTCACAAGACCAAAAAAAAATGGACTCCTTATCATAATAATAATAATAATAGAATTTTATTTTTTTTGCAGGCCGAAAAAAATGGTTTTTTTTCTTTTCAAAAAGCTCACAAGACCAAAAATGGACTCCTTGAAAATAATAATAACAATGATAATTTTTGTTTTCACAAGTCTAGAAAATGAACTTTTTTTTCTTTTTCAAGAAGTCATGTTTTTAGTTTTGCAAGTTCAAAAGACCAAAAAATGAACTCCTTGAAAACAAAAGCAATAAATGAACAAAAAGTTCTACTATTTTTTTTTCGGAGTCCATTTTTTGGTCTTATGAGTTAACAAGACCAAAAAAAGGAATCCTTGAAAAACAAAATGGAACTTTTTTGCAAGTCCAAAAAATGGAATGTTTTTTAAAGGAGTCATGTTTTTGGTCTTGCAAGTTCAAATTGGACTCTTTGAAAATAATCATAAATTCCATTTTTTGCAAACACAAAAATGGATTTGTTCTTTTTCAAGGAGTCAATTTTTCACTTTTGCAAACCTACAAGACCAAAGAATGAACTTCTTGAAAGAAAATAAAAAAATAAAAAAATTCAATTTTTTGGACTTGCAAAAATGGAGGAATGTGATGAGTGGGAAGATGATGAGTAAAGTGATGAGAAGGAGGAAGACTCACAAGATGGAAAAGACCACCATCACGACAACCATCCTCACAACAAAAATAGAAAAGAATGTTAGTTAATGAATAAAACAACAAGCAAGAAAATCATGAAGACACTTAATACACGACTTACTTTGTTTGCAAAAAAACTCAAGAAAAACATAACATACGAACACTTGAACAATTTCTAGGACGTCCTTGAATGAGATTTGATATTGAACGTGCATTTTTGTAGAACTTGGTATTGAACTCAAAATCAAAAAATCCCATTCCATGGGCAAAAATTGAGAGTGATAATGTTGCATAACAACAACAAACATACGTAAAAGCCAAAAGCCTCATAAAGCTCTATATAAAAAACCCAAGTTCTTGTTTCAGTGTAAGCTATAGAAAGGAAAATATTATATACAAATGTGTGTTTGACCTAATAAATCTATTTGACATCACAAATTGTTTAATCAAAAATCAATTGCATGTTTTATTTTGTTTCTTCACAACATCAAGTAGGATATCAACCAACAATGACTTGAATATACTCATGAACCTTTCCTTGGTATTGAAATAACTTTGCATGCAATCCAAGGATTTGCAAGTTTCAAAGCTTCCAAACCTATGTTTTTTTTTTTGAGATCTTCACAAAAGGTTATTTTATTGCTTCTATGTTTGCTTCATTGCATTGAAGGGAAACAAAATAAGGTTTGCATAACATGAAGCAAACAAGAGGAAAAATAATAATACCCAAAAAAAATCGTGGAGCAATGCAACCTAGTACTAGTTCTTCTCACATGTCAACAATTCCAATCATTGTAGAGCAAGATCCTTCAAGGAAAAAAAATCAAAATCTTGCATGATCCTTGATTCCATGAAAAAAGAAATCAAATAGCATTTTCATCAAACCATATGAGCACATGAAAATTGCAATGAAAAATGGTACCATTCCACAAAAATGACAAGTCCTTTCAAACCTTTCTAATGAAGAAGATGACAAAGATGCAACCACTTGAACTACCTTCATAATCCTTCATATGCTCCTACACATTCCATTTGGAATTGTCAAGTAGGTGGCCATAGAAAAATTATGCAAAATCCTCCCTTATACCAACTCCAAGAAAATTTGTCATTAAAATTTGTTTAAACTAGTGGTACCCGTGACCTTCGGACACCCGTGGCTACGCCACTCCAGCCACCCCGAACACGCAGTGGTTCTGATTGACGTTGTGCGGGTATTAGAACCAACTGTGTGTACCCTCAGATTATCAGTCTGGGTATTTACTCCCTTACCCGACGTGAGAAAACCCAAAACCCCGGTTCTAACATTTTGAACCTTGGTTCCCGAAAGTTTTGAAAATTTTCAAAAACACACTCCTCTATATAACCGTTGGTTCTTTCGGTAGTTTGTGGGGGGGGGGGTGAAAGTTTTTATATCCGCCTCTGGTGCGGTGGGGGAGGGATGCGATCCGACCATCATTCCTACCCTTCGGACGGCTACAATGCTTTGTGGAGACAATTTGTACACGGAAACCATGGTGGTCCAACCCTGTCACAGACTAACACCGGTCGCCCGCTGCTTCACCGGCCTCTCCCTCCCCCACCCCCCCCCCAAAACCCTCGTCAGACA
>Ga0209611_10006779_pt1 | contig 18589 bp, 15 predicted proteins | sample S1TSphgellanicum_3_FD_187693 | JGI IMG/M metagenome (GOLD analysis project Ga0209611, IMG submission 187693) | Host-associated microbial communities from peat moss isolated from Minnesota, USA - S1T2_Fc - Sphagnum magellanicum MG (SPAdes) (version 2) | ecosystem: Host-associated > Plants > Peat... | reverse complement strand
AGAGGCTGTTTGCCATTATTTCTTGCTAAATGTTTCCAAGATCTTTCAAAATGGTTTTTGAAGCAACATTACAAATATATCTCTGCAGGTACTTACTTCTAGATCATCAACTTCCCACAATTAAATCGACTCTCAGTCTATAACATTTTGTCAAAGGTATAATAATATCATGAGCTAGTTTGAGGATTGAACTTACATGAGCGTCTAGAAATTGATGGTGCACTCACATATTGATCTCTTTCACAAAGTAAAGTCCAACTATATATCTATATATATGTATTGCTGATTGATCAAATCAAGGCTAAGTTGAACATGCCCAGAATTTCAAGCTCTCCAGTACTGCAGCTCCAACTATTCATATTTTCTACTTCTCAAAACAGTTGGAGGAATACTACATATTGTTAAACATATTGTTGAGAGATCATCAAATAGTTCACAGACTTATATAGTTCTTAAAATCATATAAGCCTGGCCCTGGTGTTATATACTTTTCTATTTCTTCATATCGGTTTGTTCTTGGTATTGGGTCCTTTTTTTAAAACTTTCATACAATCTTGGTCTCTTATAGGTATCGGGTTCAGGACTGAGTTTTGGTTGGTATGAGGCAAGTACTGTACAGATACTTGGGATTGAAACTGGTATGAAATTGGTACGGGGTTGGTATTACCTCAGTTTCCGCAGGTTGATACCTGCACATGGCTAATAATGCTACCAGACATGCTAGCTAGCCTGGTAACATCTTTTGATACTGGTACATGGACCAGAGTATCCTAGTACTTTGGCCATTTCAACACATCTTGGTTGAATAATTAATTAATTTTGAGGATTCCATTTCAGCAAATGATATATATTCCCCAAGTATTCCATCAGATTCTTTCATTTTCCTTCAGAAAAAATTATTTTCTGAAAACTTCAAGGTTTCTGAAAATAATATAAATGGTGCTGAACTGGCCCAAGTAGCATACAGTAGTATGTACCATGTGCAGGCCTATCTATATACATGGCGATCAACATTGGAAAAAACAAGTGTTGGGTGGTTCTTTACTTTGATGAAGAACCAGTTTTGAATAAGAAATGCAAACTTTGTGTAGGTTCTAGTTCCACACATAATTGGAATCGTGAATCTGGTTCTGAGTTTGAGTGTTTGAAGGAAATTTCAATTTCAGTTCAGAAAATCAGACTCAGTTCTGATCAGGTTCTCCCTCATCTAAACTGGAACCATCATCGATTAACTTTTGGTTAATCAATGGTCAATCCCCAGTTGGAATCACTTTTGTTCAAAAACATATATGATCTCAGTTCCAGTTTCAATAGAACCAGGAACCCAATTCCAGGTGCAGTTCTTCGAAATAAAGTATAATAAAAATATTTTTTTATTTTTACTTTTAAAAATTAGACCCAATTCCAATTTGGTTCTTACTGACTGGAACATGCGATTTTTACATACCAATACAGTATTGAGGAAAAATGCTGCATTTTTAATCAAGCTCATTCTATAGTCAAATCACTTAACCATTGTGACACCAGAATGAGGGGGTGACACCTACTGGGTCCCCTGGCAGGCCAAAATCATTTTAGGGTTGTGGGTTTGCACATATGAGAAGAAAATATGCTTAAAAGTTTTACAAAAGAGAAAAGGAAAGAAAAAATTTATGGAGTTGGTGAAACCCTAACAATACTTTATAGAAGCAATCTACATGGAATGGAAGTGAGAAAAAGGGAAGGAATAACAAGAGAGGACCAATCCAAAGAGAGCACCCAAAAGCGCAGATGCACACATACGTAGCGTCCACAAAAGAAAGCACCCAAAAGGGCAAATGCACAAATAGTGGCCGCAAAATGGAGCACACAAAAGCGCAAATGCACAAATAGTGACCATAAAAGAGAGCACCCAAAAGCATAGATGCACACATAGGTAGCGACCACAAAAGAGAGTACCCAAAAGGGCAAATGCACAAATAGTGGCCACAAAAGAGAGCACCCAAAAGGGCAAATGCACAAATAGGGGCCACAAAAGAGAGCACCCAAAAGCGCACAAGTAGCGACCATAAAAGAGAGCAATGGGTGGACTTGTCAAAGGGAGCAAAAGAGCAACCTTTGTCTTAAGTCCCTCACCTATCTATCTATTGGGCACGAAGCAAATCAAACAAAAGGATGAAAGAACACTTAGCCTGGAAGGGGCTTCCTCAGCACTAACAACTCACCTCAAGATGTAAATGGTGTAAACTCTTTGTAAACTCTTTGGGGTAGTTCAGAACATCAAAGTTTGTGGGACCTACAAAGGGCTGCATCCATCCAGGGGTTTTTTAATTTTTGGCAAATTTTGGCCACTTGGCAACCAAAAAAGATCCAATGTCCACAGGAAGGATTTTTGTGAAAAACTCATGCAACAAAGTTGCCAGATTTGGAGGAAACAAATTTCTGAAATTGCAATATGTAGACAATAGGTTCAGCAGGTCAACAAAATATAGAAGAATTTTTCATTTTTTTTTTACTTTCCTGTCTGACCTGTAGCCAAATTTGGCTAATCCTTCTTATGGATGATCACCATTGTGACCATCACAAGATTGAAAAAAACCCCTTCTTGAGTCCATGTGAAGGGATTGCTCTAAAGTGACTCACATTTTATTTCTGCTTGTGCTCCTCTTTTGTGTTACACCATGTTTAGTCACTTCAATGTGTTTTTTTCCCTCAATTTTGTGATGTCAGAAAAGTGGTGAAGAAGCTTTTCTCCCAAAATAGAAATTTTAGTTCAAAGCCATTCAAAGACTTTGCCAATCCACATGACGACTTATCAATCTCATCTTTCCTAATATTAATTGGGCTTTCATCATCCCATGCTATCTTTCACTATAACATTGATGTTTTGCCCAACATATAGTAGATTTTGAAATCCAACCACTCACATGTGAGTCTCATACTACAAATTTTTCTCCATGTATTTCCAAAAGATCTTAGTTGTAAGAAACTTGCTAATGAGACACAATAGCCTATTCATCACCCACACTTCAACACTAACTTTCAATGGACCATCCCTATCATATATGATGTTCCTTAGTCCTTACAATACACTATTACTACATAATGCATGGTCCTTTATATTGATATATGCTTTGCTTTTGCCATGTTCTTTTCATATGCCACAAACACAAAAAAATGGTAGTGTCTAGCCATATAGTCCTAGCAGAAAGGAAATGAATGCAACATGAGATGTGGGTGAACTTAAATCTAACAAATGTTGATGCATGCCAGATCCATTAGGGCAAATGAAATGAATAATAAATAGCTAATAATTAGTTGTTTAGGGGAAGGGGACTTTACTTGATACTATTGATTTCCCCTTGGGCACAATCAACTATGAATACATTGGGATCCCATGGTGAATGAGTTTTGTGAGGGCTTTCATAGTGTCAAGTCCTCTTGCATACATTGTGATGTGATGCAATATGTTACATGAATGTCATTGTGCTATTAATCAAACACCATCATGGTATAAAAGAGGAATTGTCACAATTCACAACATATCAATGTATTAATGTATTATGGTGTGAGCAAAACAATTGAAAATGATAGTAATTGAACATTGATAGGAGATATAATGAATGAATGCATGTTCAATGAATGAAGCCATGGTGTTTGGATATGGGCAAAATGAAAGACATGTTTTGCCTAGTGAGATCACCATCCATTTCTACCCAAATTTCTTGATAATAAGACATTGAGTATGTTTTGTTAGACTCACATATGCACATTCTTCGCACTATTCTTGTGTAGCTGATATGTTTTTTGAACTAATTTCCTAAACAACATCTTAACATTTTGATCAATGAACAAGTTTTTTTTTTCAACTGGCATGTTCTTAATATGATGTCCTTCACATGTCACCTATGATTTGTCATGATCTAACATACTAAAAGTCCAAGATTTAATTGTGCCATCACAAATTTATTGATCTTTTGTGATAAATGGGTAACAAATGAAAATCTATCGCCCATATTTAATCCCCATGAATACATGTAAAACATTTTAATTGACATTATTTTATTAGATGAAACACAACTTTGATACATGTTTGAACAAATACAATGTTTTAATGATAAACTCAACTTTGTATCCACTCTTCATAAAATCACCTCATTTTTTCTAGAAAATTGTATACCTTTGTGGCAAGTCCTTGATGGGACTACTTTATCATTGATGCAATTTTTTTAGATGCACATTATAATTTTGTGTAGTATACTTGACAACGTTTGTGAAATTGTTGGGACCATATTGACATCAATGCCTATGGACAACCATGTTACAACTTATGGGCATAAATTGCATTACAAAAACAAAAACAAACCACATGTTTCATGTTTACATTATACATAATAATAGAACTAGTCCATAATATGTTGAACATCACATCTATACATGCATAATACACTTGGAAATCTTGGTCTAGGAATGTCAATGGAAGTTAAAATTTGTACCTTGTAAACTTAAAAGCATTATCTTCCTATGGTTGTTGCAATTCATTGTCAAAGGGGATTACAAAGAATTCAACATCATCCATCATGCACTCGAGTTGTGAGGATGAATGTAATTTCAACAATGTGAAGGCCTTGTTGCATATTTGTGCGTCAAAGGATGAATTCCCAAAGGAGGTTTTCATACTCAAAGGGCCCATTTGTGAGGTTTGAATTAAATGTTCCAATGTAATGAGTTCAACTTGATGTTTATGTTCATATGAATGCAAAAAATCCCCCTCCATGCTTGCAAAAATCAATGTATAAATATATTAATTTTTGTGCATCTTACATTTTCAATGATAATCAACATAAAATTAATCCTACATGTTAAAAAAAAGATATAAGCTTCACTTAAACAAAAATAAATCACAACAACATGTGAGAACTTTATAACAACATCAAAAAGGCATGTTCACAATCTTAGGAATTAGGGGCACTAAGGTAAAAATCCTTTTCTAAGGATTGCATGTGATATGTGGCATTCATGTGTTGGTCTATTGACCTAATCTTTGCATTTTTCATACCTAGTTTAAAATCATCATTTTTATTTATTTATTTTTGACTAAAAATTGATCATACAACATGTGTATTATGAATCCATGCTCTCTATTACATAAAAATGAATAACTTTTGTTAAACACAACATTTTCAAAATTTATGATTTTTAAGGCCAAAGTGCATTTGAACCAAAGGTGTTATAATATGTTGTAAAAATGAATTTACAAATTTTAACTTCTTTTGATCTTTCAACCATCAATAGCACAATCCTCTTAAATTTTGAGAAGGAATGGTGCACATTTATTAAAGAAAAAGATGTTTTAAAATTTTAAAAAAAAACTATTCATTTAAAACTTTTGAGTGTCTTATCACTCTTGAAAGATCATCAATTTGCATCAAATTTTGGGCATTGAAACTTTGCAAGTAATGGAACCTATTTTCTTTTGAAATTGATATTTCCTAAATTATTTTGATTACTTTGTGATTTTTTTAAAATATTAGAGTTTTCTTAAAGTCATCATGTTTTCACGCTATCTCTGGGCCTCTTTTCACCCCCTATCCCTTATTTGAATGAGGTCCCCAAAGTAAGGAAGTTTTATTAAATTTGGGTATGAAATGTTGAAACTTAACATTTAATGCACAAGGTTTGAGGTAATTTTAGTAGTTGTACATGTAAGATTAGTGAAAATATATGTAGTAGTAGTGAAGGCATTCAAGAAAAAGGAATGAGGGGGTCAAAATCGGATGAAATTTAGTTTGGCACAAAAAACGGTGCATTTATGAATTTCACCCCATGTTGAAAGCTAATGTACTTTTTTGCAAGTTTTTTTTCAATCTCACCTAGTTTTGGACCAAATTAAAGGTTTTAGTGGTGTGTTTTATTGACTTTACGAAAAAAAATTATTGAATTGTAATTTTCAAGAGTGTCCACCCCCTTAGGTGGTTCCTAAGATTGTATATGTATACAAATGTATGCCCCAAAAAAACCTTGGAATAACACACAAAAAACATGTGAAAAGGAAGCTTGTGTAACTTGATTTGCAAAAGCTTATAAAATGTGACCCCATACCTTAATATGCAACATAATCCTTGTTGAAGTTGAACAAAATATTTAAAATAAACTAAAAAATGCAAATATCAATTGGTTAAAATTGAAGTGTGGCAAAAATGTGTCAATTTTCATATGCAACCATTTATTTTTCAAGTGTGGAATACTCTTAACACACTTTATGTATTGTGCAATCTATTTTTCACACCACATGTCAATAATGTATTGTTGTGTGTGTGTTTTATTTTTGTAAAGCAAGGTGCCTCACTTTTTGCATCACTATGCAATTTTTTGCAAAGTATCATACATTTACATGCTATTGATATGCAAAATCAACAATATGCCAAATAGTTTGAAATGGGCCCATATTTCATCAGCTCGTACCATAGTCAATTTTTGATAGATTTTTTTTTTAAAAATCATGTATGTTAAAAATTTCTTTAAAATGTCCTTTCTTCATATGGATTTTTTAGTTCATTAACCACCATGTAATTTCCCATTTAACAAATGATATCATATTAGACTAATGCCAATGTATGAACTTTTAAGGAGTGGTGTATTTGCTAAAACCAAACCACCCTAGCTTGCAATGACCCTTCCCTTAAGTAATATAAATATTTTCTCTTACCTGTAAACTTGGAAATGTGGCAACCTCTTATAACTATATTTTGAACATTTTCCCAACTTTCTTATGGGTGGTTTAGACATCTTAAAAAAATCCTAGTGTATAAAAAAAACCATGGTGTTTCAACAAATCTCTAATATAGGAAGACATGTGACAAATAAAAATTAGTTATATGAGAAATGTATATTAAATGTCAATTTATCATATGCGACCATTTTTTTCTCAAGTGTGAAATATTAATAATACACAAAATATATTGTTTTACGACAAGCAATGGAATGTTAATTACCAAGCCTTGACCAATAACCACATCAAATACTTGAAATTGTGAAGGTTAAACTTATTCACAATCAAGATCGAGTTTGGATTTATTATGAACAAGAGCATCTAAGTTGTTATTTTCTACCTCCACAGCATCAATTTGCTCCCCAAGAACATCCAACAGCAGCTGTAAAAGTTCAAAATAAACTTTTGGTCTAGCTCAAGCACAAGAACATGTCTTCCAAGGTTTTGACATGCTCCCAAGTAGTTACATGTTTAAGGGAGAACCTCTTAATGAAATTTGCAATACAAAATGAAAGAGATGAAGAAGAGGAGAGAAAAACATGAAATTGAACAAAGTTGAATGTAAAGGGAATTGAAAGAAACTTGTGGAAGCATGGATGTCCACCACTAGACTCCTAGGAGATGACAAGGTAGGGAGAAGCAATTGGAAAGTGTCAAGGTGGATCTTGTGGCCAACTCTAAAAGGAAAGCCACTACTCAACATTATCATCAAATCTTGAATGGTCCAATTAAAGAACACATCATCATCTTGAATGCCTCCTTGTTGTGTAACCCTTGAAAAAACAAAACTCCCATTCTCGTGCACAAGGAGAAGAGTTCTACTCATGAGAATTGGTGATATATAGTATAAATGATATGTTAGTATTGAGCTCACATGGACACATGAAGCCTTGATGGAGTTTCAAATAACGTTTACCTTTTTATTAGGAAATTCAAGATTTATGAAGTGCATATTATTAACGAGAACAAACTTTGAATGAATTTTGAAGTTATAGTTCTTTACGTAGGACTTGATGTCTCTCTAAATTGTCATTATAAAAAAAGAGGTTGCATCCATCCCTTGTGAGATACTTGTTTGCAAATTTGAAAATGGAAACAATATAATTGTCAACTCTTGCATTCCACTTGGGACTACTTGAAATAGGGTCCAACACATGTGGGATAAGCAAATTTCCTGGGATTTCAACAATGATGAGGTCTACTTTGTCCTTTGGGGAGTCTTGTGACAATTTAATACGATATTGGTTATTGAATCAGATAAAAATAGGTAATTCAATGAGGAATAGTGTTTTGAACCATTATTACTTCCTTCCAAAAATCCTTTATATCCCAAAAGCCAGGGGGCCACGCATGAATTGAAACATTTGTTTTCACTAAGGACAACCAATCGATATCGAGAGCTTTCATAACCAACCCGGGGGTCTTGTGGTTGGCAATGAATATTGGGTTTCAAGGTGGTTAAAAATGAAATTTCCCCTTTGAAGTCTTGGACGACTTTTATACCAGTCTTCTCCTGCTTTGTGTATGCAATGATGGCCAGTAACACAACCCCTCCTACTCCTGAAAGCTCCAAGAAAATATTCCTCTTGAACAGCGTGGTTAAAAGAATCCTAGAATTCAAACAATTCATCATTTATATCTTGTTCAAGGTTTTCAATGTTAGTTAGAGTTTGCGTGACCCTTGGAGTGCCTAGAACTTGGACATCCTTCTTCTTTTTCTTCCTCTTATCAATATTTTCTTTATTTCTTTGAAAAGATGCAGGCTTTTCCAAGAATCCCATCTGGATCAAATTTCTCTCACTTTGACCTCTCTAAATCAAAAGTGCAATCCAAAGGACAATCAAGGTACCAACCACAATAAGGTAGATGAAAGGAGCCCTAGTTTCTAACAAACTCCTTATAGTACATAGTGTTGTCAAACTTTGGATCACACCAAATGCTAAAGAGTCCATGCATTTCTTGAATGGCATTTAATGGAAACAACACAAGGAAAAAACACATGTGAAATAAAATTCATAAACAATCCATCAAAAATTAAACACATAATGACTTCTGACATCATCTAGTGAAAGCAGCATGGGAAATGTTAAATCAGTGCCAATTGAGTTCCAACAAGGATGCATAGGATGTGTTGAGGGTTCACAAGACCCATAGAAGGCAGTAATGGTTCATAGTCGGCATCGACTAAGCCCCTTTCAAGAAGCCAAATTCATCCTAGTCAACACCAATTAAGTCCTAGTAAAAGCAATTAGGTCTTTCTCAAGACCTCAATTGGCATTGATTCATTATTAATAGAAGGATAGTGTTATCCAGAACAATATAACACTAATATTAGTTAGCACGGACTAAATCCTGATCAATTTTTTTGAATCAGAAAGAGGGTTGTCTATAGCCATATATGAAGTGGCAGATGTGATGAACAAATCCCTACAACAAGCCTTAACAATGGAAGGACTCAAGGCAAATTATGAATTCATAGGATTTTTCACCTATAAAGCACATGTTTCAATGCTTCCTTTGCTATAGTTTGAAGCTCCCACAACTTTCCTTATGTGATACCACCCTTCACTTTGAACTCTCGTTAGAACATCAATCCCCATAACTCAAATTTCCATTTTTGAATATAGTTTAAAACATATGGGACCTTCACTAATTAATCAATGGTGACATTGAGGTCCTTTGTTGTGGACTCAAACAACTTGATTGCCTCCACCTCTAACTACAAAATTTCAGGAATATGTCCATAAAATTAAAAGTTGATTGACATTCCAAAAACGATGTCAAGATCTATTCATGGAAAACAAGAATAAAAAGATAGTTGAGAATGAAACTTTGTGCCAAAATGTGGTTATGTGGAGCCATTTATCAAAAAGGTGAAAGCATGGTATTTTATATATAAAAAGTTGACGAAAAAATATCAAGTTTAAAAAAAAGACATTTTTCCACAAAACCCCAAGAAAATAGATTCAATTTTTACTTAATTTCATTTTGAAACCATGGTGCTTTCCATTGGGTTTGTATTAAGTTGAATACAAAATTTGAGAAACTTTGGAATAATAAAAGTAGGGAACAAGTACTTTTGTCAAATTGGACTAACCAATATGGTGTTCAAAATTACTTTTTCATTAGAAAATTGAATGAAATAGATTTGTGTGAAATTATAACATAAAGATTATTTTATATTCAAAGGAAGAAAAACAAATAAATTTTACTTTCTCTTTGGTAGAATCTACTTGACACATACTTGAAACAAATGTTACATTGCAAAAAGTAGGCTTCAAAAGCTACTTACATTTAGAAAAGTCTATTTGAAACTTATTTTTACAATGTCAAATCTAAAAATTAATTCATAATAGTGAAGAAATATATTTTTCTTCATCATTTAAATAAAAATATTAAATGTATAATAATTTTATGATGGATTTTAGTCCTACTTCTTGTTAGTTTGTTAGATTGCCAAGGTAATTGAATTGTATACTTTACCATGATTTCACCCAAAAGTGGTATCTAGAAATCCCTACTTTGGGAAATTTTCAGCTTCCTTAAAAACTCCAAATTGATTCCATTACTTGAGCCAAAAAAAATTATGGTCTATACTAACACAAGACAAAACTAACATTTATAGTTTTTCAATAAACATTTCCAACTTTGGATTCATATCATAATGAATATGAACCTCATGCATGAACTTTGGGCCTAATGAAGGATTGCATATAGGAAGCTGCTTGTAGAAAATGGTCATGTTGTCCTTGCAAACCACATCCATAGCCTTGTTGTTCAAGGTTTATAACTGGTCCGGGACTTTCAAAGCTGGGTCCACAACATCCGCATAATAGAATTGATGAATAGTATCAATTGCCATGGCTAGCTCTTTCTAGAAAGTTGAGATAAGATTAATGACATAAAACTAAACTTAACATTTCAAAGATGGTATTGAATCTAGAACAACATAAGGAAATTGTCTCACGTTGTACATATAATTAAAAAAAACCTGCGTGAAGGTGTACTAAGTCTTTCATGTCTTGGCTTCGTATTTCTTAAATTGTTTGTTTGGAATGACCTATTTAAATTGCTACAAGGGTATCATTCCAATACTCTAGATCCTAAAAACTCATGGACCATAGATGACCTCACATGGTCCAATTCAATGGACTTGTATTGCAATAGTGACAACAAAAGTTAATGTTATATTGAAATCTTCAACACAAGGAATAGATGGAAATGTCAAAATAGAGCAAGTTTACTTGTTAAGCTCCGTCATTGTTGTGAGGAGCTCCATTAGGATGTTATTGTTATCAAGCACAAAATTATCCACATCATATGTGCCAATCCGCATCAAATGGATGCACTTTCTTTATATGAGGGAACCAAGCTTAAAGTTTGTGGTTCTTGTTCGAGACATGGAACACTTTCGTAGACAACGACCTAAAATCTCGGTCTCCCTACAATAATTCTTCAAATTTATCATTATTTTCCTTCCAAAAAGGCCCCATGATGATTTAATAGTTGAAACAACAATCTCTTCACCCTACCAATTTGTGGGGGAAACAAAGAAGACCTCTCCTTACCTATAACCCATTTGAAAGGCCTACTCCATTTTAAGCACATCAATTTTTAGAACAAGCCTGATAATGGGCATGGCAACAAGCTTGCATGGAATGTTCATTCGGGATTTTTGCTTGGGATAGATCTTGAATTTCTCCAAGACCTCGTTGGTGTTGAACTTGTTCTTCCTGTTTTAGATCCCCTGGATTACATTCTCACATGATGTTGGAATCAGTTAAAAAAAAATCCATGCAATTTAATAGTTAGATCCTTAATGAAAGTTGATGTCTTGTAACTCCTCTACTAAAAATTGGATAATTGTGTACTATTCACTAACAGATTGATGCCATATATAGACAAAAGAAAGTAGACCAATTGGGTAAGATTTTCCTTGGGTGGTACCATTAGGAACTGTCACACCTTGATATTTTGGACCCATTGAACTTTGAAAAATCATAGGAAACACTTAAATAAATATTTTCATAATTTTTTTATATGAGTACATTTATTAGATTCCACGGATTTTGAAATTTCAATAATGTTAAGAATATTGTGCATTTTGATGTTTTTGATCATTGCATTTAGAATTTTTTTTAGGAATGTAACGTTGGTTCCTTTCCTTAAACTTTTTGGTTAAGAACAAAAATTTGAAACAAAATTTGAAAATTTTCTTAGGAATTTTTTTCCTAAGGTAATTTGGAAGTCATTTATATTTAGATTTATAGTAGGAAATTAATTGAATAAGCATAATTTAGTTATGAATTTCCAAAATTAAGGTTATCAATTTATGAAATGGCCATTTTAATTAAGAATAAAATTTTAACAATTAAAAAAATTAATTCCAAAATAAACTACAAACCATATATTAGTGCATGTAATTGATAAACATGAGAAAATAATAATTTATAGTTGTGCAAACATTTAAAGTAAAAGGCTAAAGAAAATGATTTGGTTGCTTTTGGTTCCCTTTTCATTCCTTGAGGTGGTTCCTAGTGCTACCACCCCAAGATATTTTCACCCAACTGCAATGCAGTTATGCAAAGAAACCTAGCCATTTAAAAAGGGATGTGTTTGTAGTGCTAATCAATGTCGACTAACTATTGTTGAAACCTTATCCATGCACTTCTTAAACAATAAGCACATCAACAAAAATGATTCCAAGTTTGATGCAAATCGACATCAAGAACTAGCTAAGAAAGAATGGTAGTGTTTCAATTGTTAATTGTCACTGACTAATTGTTTATCAGCCATTCTTATTGCATTTACTTGAGAGACAACAATGATTCTCATTTGGTTGGAAATTGTCTTAGAAATGACCTTTGCAGCGATGGAAGTGTTAGTCAATGTTGATTGACATTCCATGCGCATTTAAACCAAACTTTTTAAACAAATTTAAACAAAAAATTTAGCTATGGCAGTACTGGTATAAGGGAATTATCCTCGGTTGACACCGATTGAAGTCAAATCGTCATACTAAAACACATTTGCAAGAAAAATGAGGAAAAAATTTGAGTTGAAGGTTTAAGACCCACCTCTTGTTGAGCTATGAATGCAAAAGCCCTAGGTATAGGTGGTGTGTCTGTAATAGAAAGCTGCTACAAATTGACATGGTGAATAGAAGCATTACAAACAACACATAATATTTTCAAACAACCCCAAACTAAACCTCAACAATTGAAACAAGGAATTGAATTCAAATGCTTAAGAAATATCATTGTTTGGAGAGACTCACTTCTCCATAGTCTAGATTCGTGCTATTAAATCTAGATCCTTCTCCTTGTTTGCTTCCTACTCATCAAATTGCCATAGATGGTGAGTTTATTTTTTGTGTCATAGAAAAAATGAAAATTTCAAGATCGATATCTTAAGTTGTAAGTGGAAAAATTTGTTGGTTATCCAAGAAACATATCACTAGTTATACAAGAAACAAATTATTAGTTGTACAAAATGAAAATCACAAGTTTTACAAAACAAATTGGTGGTTGTGTAAGAAGCAAAACGCACATTCTATAACAACCAATTCATTGGTTTTTTTAGAAAAAAATCACTAGCAAAATCAACATGACTAAATCGTTTACACACATAACAATTAACCAATCTTGAAATGCATACCTCTTCTAGCATCAAGTTTACATCCGACGTCTCCAAACCCTATGCACCAATTTATATGCAAGTGGTTAAAAGGTGTCGAGAGAAATCCAAAACCTTAAATCCTAGAACCCTATAACCCTAAATCTTGAAATCCAAAACCATAAATCATGGAACCCTAAAACCCTAAATATTGGTGCATGAACCTTAAATCTTGGAACCCTAAAACCCTAAACCATAAACCATAAACTGTGGAACCCTAAATTCCTACATCCAAATGCCTTGAACCCCAAATCATGGAACTTTAAAACCTTAAATCGTGGAACTTTAAAACCCTAAATCTTGTAAACCTATAACCTTAAATCCTGCAACTCTAAACCCTACATCCTTTGACCCTAACCCTAATAGTTAAATTTTGCAACCCTAACCCTAAATCATACAAGAAAACTCCCCTTGGATGTCAATATCATTAGCTCATGAGAGCTCCATGGATTTACAAGAATTCAATCCATGTTAAGCTTAGACCTCACAATTACTGCCAACTAAGCACCCACGTTGACGTGGTTGTAATAGAGATTTGGAAAGCACCCAAAGATTGACCGCTTGACATTTGCATGTTTATCTAAGTGCACTCAATAACCTAAAAAAAAACCCAAATTTGGAAGAAATCGCATAATCAGAGTTAGGGATCCTTGAACTTTGCAATGCACTTTGTAAAGCACACAAGCTTAGTTCGGAATCGAAGAAACTAGACTTCATGTTCCATTTTCGAAGCTCTTAATCAACACCAACTAAATGCCCCCAAAGTTTTTATGGTCCATGAAATTTCTTGTGAACCTAAAGGTGGTTTCAAATTTGAATTTCTCGTAAAGATCAATCTAGAAAAATACATATACAAACTTGATTTTTCATAAAAATCTACTAATTAATATTATTCCAAATAACTTCATTGAACTCTTGATGTTTTATGTAGCATTGAAGAGTTTTAGTAAGCGCTCGAGAGCTTTGAACAATAATCTTCCCCAAGTGCATTTGAAGTTCATGCGTTGCCATCAAACAACCATTGTGCGAACATTCATCTGAAAACTTTTCAAAGTCTATAAAATAATACAGTCTTTTTAATGTCAAAACTAAACTTGAAATCAAAAATGAAAATGGGAGAATAACTTACTTCTTGGGTTGTGTTGGTTTGAGTTGGAGATGGCTCTGCTTGGAAATTTGAAACAAGCAAATCTGTGAATTTTTTATAACTTGAAAGATTTTCCTACATGTTTGAAAAACTTGGAAAACATTGAATCCTCATGAGAAAATGGGTATATTAAACTTACCTCCTCCTTTATCACTTCCTAATGCCATAGCTAAAGGCTTCTCTTTCTTGATTATACCATTTGCTTTGAATTCGTCCACATAAAAGATGTCCTTTTCCTTTTTTTAGGTCTCGACCCCACTATTGCGTCTTCTTTTTTTGACATTTGTAGACTTTTGTATGATGTAAATCTAGTTCCATTTCAACAACTTGTACTTACGATGCCACTTGTTACCATTCAAATTCAACAACCTATCATTACTATGCATTATGAACAGTTAGAGTTTTCTAAGAAACCATGATAGTTTGTTGTTGTGATTTTTGTTCATGGTAACCAATTTGTAACTAATTATGTTACTTTTTGAAGTTCAACTAAATATTGTTAGTAATTTTTTATGTACATGCATAATAATTTGTAATTGTTAAGCAATTGTTGGAATGTAAATTGACGATGACTAATGTTTTGGTCTTTTGGCATGAAATTGATTATCAACCCTATTAACACTCCTATAGGTATTTTTTGCCATTTTATGCACTTTGTGGCATAGCAATTATAAAATAATGGCAATCAAAGATAACCTAGTAGTGTCGTAACGTTTATAAAATTTGGCAAACATGTTCTTAATTTTTCTTAAATTAGGCCATATAATTAAACCCTAATAATATTTAAGAATTTGTGTTTGGGCAAGTTATGCTTTGTGTTGCAATATCAATTTTATTTTTCCTATAAACATGTCCATGTCGTTTTTACTTTATGAAAAATTTGTTTATCATTTCTTTTTATTCCATTGATGATTTCATCCCAAAAATACATACCAAGAGCTACAATCCACTTGGGCACCCATTTGCATCCAGTTACAAAAGGGATGTGTAGAGAATCCTTTTAGGAGACAAAGAATGTGGTTGTAGATGAGGTTTGTTGGATGCCAATTGTTACATTTTCAACTATTGCTTTATCTACGAATAAAATTTTTCTTTTTTGTCACTTGTCCTAGTGATGACATTCTTCATTTTGCACATTAAAATTCTTTAAAATTCTTCATTTAACACCTTGTCATAACATTCTTTACCCGCGAATGTTTACCAAATTACACTGGTTGATCTATAAAATTCTTTAAAATTCTTGCTTCTTTGGGCTTCCATAACATTCTCGCACCAAGAATGTCATAACTATGATTGTCAACAACATTACCAATGCCAACCTTAACATTTTGTTGACCAAATAGGTAGGTGAAACTTGAAATTGCTAAGGATTTAAAAGGAACCATGTGCATCAACCCCAAAATGAACCCAAGAAAAAAATGTTCAACCCAAGATGCAAAAAAAATAAATTAGGGTTATTACTTGATTCCTAAATGTTGGTCAAAAATTGAGTCCGGTAGCATTATAATGCAAATTGCAAAACACGATTTTGTTTCTATCAAACTTTGTAAAGTTCAACTTTGAAGTTTATATTTTTTTCACGAGCCACAAGAATAAGAAAACATTGATTACTAAAGCTTATAACAACTGAAGTTTACACAAAAACTCATCACATAACAATACACATGAAATAAATAACTCATTGATGGTCAAAGCTCATTGAGATTTGAATTACAACAAAGTTGAAACTTGGTTTGAACTCAAAGTTGAAAACAATAAACTTGAATATAACAAAGTTACTATCAAACACAACAAAGTCAAATATATCAAAATTAATTCATATCAATTTGTAGTGTGCACATATCAATAAAAATGATTGAAAATGAACATTCATGCTTAGCCCTAAACCCCAAACCTTCTCAATCCCTTGCACACAAGACAAGCACATAAAATACAAGATAAGTATCAAATTCAAAAGAAAAAAAACGCATTCACCTTAACATTATTTGCAAAAGGCATTGATTTATTTGGGTTATTTTAAAACTTTAAAACCATTGTATAAGTAGACATTGGTTTTTTCAAGTTAAGAAATTATCAACCTTAAGCCCCCCAAAAAAATATTATTATTACTTTTATTGGTAGTGTGTTATTTAAAGGTTTTGTTGGAAATTAATCATCAAAAGAATTTGTTTTAATGGAAAAATCATGAAAATTATGGTTTTGAGGGTTGTTCACAATTTTTTAATTTTTGAATTAAAAAATTTGTCAAATTTTGACCTAGGTGAATAAAAAAATAAAATGATGCTTGAATATTTTACTTCATTAAAAAATGGCTCAATCGTAATGAAATGGACAATTACTTGTCACGTGATATTTAAAAAATGATTTTATTTAAACTCTTAGGAATAAAATGTAGCATAATGAGGGAACATTATTTTCAAATTAATATTATTATTGCACTTGAAGCCTTAGTTTGTTAGGCCCTACTTCATAGGACATGCACTCTTGCATCAATTTTGTTAGTTGTTGTTTGCTTTAAGTTATTTAGTTTCAAATTGGAAGGACTAGATCTTGTGATGGCAACATTTAGATGCTGATGTTAGGTTAAGAGTATTTGTTTCTAGTTAAGGTTTAATTAGTTGAGGTTAAGTTTTGGTAAAATGTCTAGGAAACAAGGTGGGTTTTTATGTTTGCAAAAGCTTATGTCACATTTGTAGTTTTAGGTAGTCATTCTTTTGTGTGTTATTTTTGGTGGTATGTGATAGTCTCCTTTTGTTTTCTTATAAGTCAAGTCTTGTGTCTTTTATTTATTCTTGTGCAGGGATCTTGTGGTTTTGTGGATATTGTGGAATAGTTTCTTGTGTTTTTATTCTTTAGATACACCATCAAAGGTGCTACATTTCTTCAAGTTCTTGTTTGTTTTTGCACAAGGTTTTGGCAATTTTGTGCATACTGTATAGTAATCTCTTATGTCTTTGGATACACCATCAAAGGCATTGCATTTTTTCAAGTTTTTATGTGTCCTTGTGTGAGTTTTTGGTCATTTTGTGCATATTGTGTGATAATCTCTCATGTTTTAGGATACACCACCAAAGTGTTGCATTTCTTTCAAGTGTTTGTTAATTTGTTCTTATGTGGGGCTCTCCTAGTTTTGTGCATATTGCATAGTAATCTCTTGTGTTTTTTGATACACCATGGTGGCTACATTTATTTGTTCTAGTGTTGGGTTTTAGTGGTTTTGTGAATATTCCATGTTGGCTTTGTGCATATTGTGCAACAATTTTATTTTTTTTATACATCATCACAACTGTGTTTCTTTTTTCTTGTATGAGGCTTTGGTGGCGTTGTGAATATTCCATGATGATTTTGCATTTTTTAACATTGACCCATTAGTAAGATATATATATTTTTTTCCATATTTAGTTTTTTTATTTTGGTTTTTCTCCTGCAAGTTGTGAAACTATGTTTTACACCCATTAAACATTGGGAATAGATGGCAAAAGGTCATTACAATATGTGATAAATAATCATTTGCAAATTGTTGTTATGGAATCTTTTGTAAGATTATTATTAGGGTCTTTCTTAGGTTGTGTGGCTAGAGTGGTTATCATACATGAGATGATTTAACCAAATTTGGTTACATTTTTTTTAAAAATCACCTCAAAATCATTTTTTACATAAGAAAAAAATTCACCCAAAACAAAAACATTGATTGCCACACTAGCTAGTGGGAATTAATGAAGTCATTGGGGTCTAAGATCTTTGATCCCCTTCTCATTGGAACATCTCTCAAGTAATTTTTGGTTTTTTAATAAATATGACTAGTTTTTCCACATGTTATTGATTACATGTTCATAATAGAATAATATTTAAAATATCAAGGTGTTCCTTGTTTTTTCTAGTGTAGGAAACATACAAGGATTTGTAGTAGTTACAAGGGAGGTCATGAACATTTATTAATATTGTGAAGTGAGCATGTGCCTTCAATGGGTTTTGTTTTGTTTTGTTTTGTTTTGTTTTTTTTTTTTGAGGTCAAG
>Ga0209611_10006778_pt1 | contig 18590 bp, 11 predicted proteins | sample S1TSphgellanicum_3_FD_187693 | JGI IMG/M metagenome (GOLD analysis project Ga0209611, IMG submission 187693) | Host-associated microbial communities from peat moss isolated from Minnesota, USA - S1T2_Fc - Sphagnum magellanicum MG (SPAdes) (version 2) | ecosystem: Host-associated > Plants > Peat... | reverse complement strand
ATTGGGTCCCTTACCCTGAGCTCTCAGAAATTCCCCGTTAGCGTAGGAGATTGGTTTTTAATTTTCCACTCAATTTTTGCAGATCGGAACTAGCCCGCTGCTAACAATCTGATGCCTGATGTTATCGAGACTTACAAAGAACTTGCTTCGCATTGCCTTACTTGGCCTAATGACAAACCTGGGCCACATTGGTTGTTTTTGCAAGCTAGCCCTAAACGACAGTTTTTCCAATGATGTGTGGTTCGTTACTATGTCATTGATCAAAACCAGTGTACCACAGTTCCTCACTTTTTCGATGAAAGCCTTTAAGGTTTTCAGTCTGATTTTCAAAATGAGAATCCGAGGTTTTCACATAAGGTGATCACTTCTTTTTTAAACCTATTCGTTGGTTTTTGTCCAAGTGAGAATCGACTTTTTGAAAACCTTAAAGGGTATCAATTGGACATTTAAGGTGATAAGTTTTCGAGGTATTAAAACATGAGGGCACCGGTTTTTTCAAGGTGTTTAGTTAGGTTTAGGTTTTAGTTTGGGCGGCATTAGCCCCTTCAATGACTCTTTCAACAATTCATTCAGCTACATTTTCATGAAGAAGCGTCTCACTCTTCTACAAAAGTGAGCCAAGTTGCAACTTGGCCCTAACTTCTCTTTTTTTCGTGCTTCACCACTCTCCCATGTTTTGATGTTCTTTCGTGCTTTGTTGTTCCCTTGTGCTTCATTGCTCTTGTGATCCTTTTGTTTTGCTACTCCTTTGTGTTTAAGTATTCCCTTGTGTTACAATGCTCTTGTGTTCCTTTGTGTTTCATTGCTCCCTTATGTTTCAGTGCTCATGTGTTCTTGTGTGTTTCATTGTTCCTTCTTGTTTTCCTACTTTGCTATTTTTACATGTGTCAATGTTTCTTTATGGGTCAGTATTCCTTTATGTTTCATTAATCCTCCATGCACCACTCTTCACCTATGCTTTGTTACTTCGTAGTGTTTCCTTACTCCTTTTCTCAGGTATCGTTATGTTCTTTGTTATTGTACACCTCCTTTGTTTTGTGTATATTGCATGTTTCGTTAATCCCTTGCCCAATGTGTTGGAAATTCATTGTTGTAAGTTTGGAGTTTGGGAGGAAGCTTGGAAGCAACAAGCTCCAAGCTAGTGGAGGCAATAAGTTTTTCCCCCTATTTTTGTTGAATTTTTTACTAGTTTTTCTTCCCATAATCATTTCCAGATTTGTGCAATAAAAGAAATTTGTGTAAGACCTTGTTGTTTTGGTTGTTAAAAAACATCTCCTTAGTCAATTTGTTGAGAGCACTTGGTTGAAGCATCTTGCAATGCATTTATGTTGAAAAGTTGTGTTTCCATCAAGAAAAATGTTTTCACAAGAGGTTTTGGTTGATTTGGTGGATAAGTTCAAATAAAAATATGTCTTACCTAAATTGAAACAATGTTATTTTGTAACAGCTAGTTTTGATTTGTGGATGTCAAAAGGAACACATGATGTTTTTGCATTGGTGATTAGCTTTTTGAATGAAGAATGGTAATCTCAACATATTATAATAGGATTGTTTCATGTAAGTGAAACTATAGGGCAAGTTATGGCAAAAAACCTAATTAAATTACTAGATCTACATGATTTAAGGAAGAAAATTATTACATATGTGAAGGATGAAGGTGCAAATTTGAATGTCATAACAACAATTGTAAAATTTATGATGAATTGTGAAGTTCTTGCAGGAATGTTTCCAAATCACTTGTTTTGGTCATGCATTTTTTTAAGCATGCTAATATGGGACAGTAAAAAAGAAAGTTTGTAAAAACTTAAAATATATTTTTATTAAATCAACCTAGTCTAATTTACAAAAGTGTGTAATTACTTGGCCAAAAGAATCTAGAAAGGGAGACAAATATGGAATAAGGCTTGCATTATTTTGGAATTTATCAAAGAAAGTTAACCACCCTTGCCAAAACAAGGAATTTTTTGTTATATTTGTTTAAATTATACTTAAGGATAAAGTTTATAAGTTTGCAGTCTTTTTTTTTTGCAAAATATTAATAGTTTGTTAAATATTGTGCAGGTTTGTAAACAAAATAATATTGTTTCAGGAAGTTTTATTATTTTGAAAGGCCATTGTATTATGTTATAGTTCACAAACTATTATTCGTGCTTTTGGCTAAGTTCCCCCTCTTATCACTTAGCATATTTGTCAAACATTTATTGATTGTTTATCTCTAATTGTTACTACTTATGTTATAAACCAATCCAAAATTCATTGGTTATTTAGTGACGCTTTAAATAATGCCATCACAATGAGTTCCAAGTTAAAGGAAGAAGTTAGAATTTCACAAACTTTAAACTAGTTTATGGATGATGATTCTTTATTTATTCTTGAATTGTCTTTGTTTGCTTCTAACGTTAAGAAAAAAAATTGTGAAGTGCTCGATTTCTTCCTTTAATTTCTAAAAAAATATGAGAAAGAAAAGCCCATAACATGTTTTCGTTAATGTTAGATCCATGATTTTAAAATCTTTGTTTGATATCTTCATTTGTTGGTCGTGAGGAAAGCATTTTTATTGTTGAAAAATGTGACCATAAATATTTGTAACCTATGCTTTTGAAGTGTTATCATCACTTGTATCATGTGGTAAATTGTGATGTTGAATCTACATAGCACAAATCTTATGAAGATAATGGCCTTGATATTTTTGAGATGATTACCAACACACATGAACCACTCATAAAACTAGTCAATTGAGAACTCTTGATTTTTAGGAGATCAAGTGATTCTAAAAAGATCAAATGCCCTTTCTAATGGTGGTAGAAGCATGAGTCCATTGTTCCCCACTGTTAGTTTTTTTGCTTGACAAATATTTTTAAAAATTTGATCACAAATAGAGACATAAAGGATTTTTTCTTTAGTTAGCATACTCACCAACCTTAGAAGATGTTGTTTATTAAAAAAAAACTTGGAGAAATTTATTTTTGTCAACAAAAATTGTCCTAGTGGTGCAAGAGCTAGTTACAAATCTTCTAATGATTTAGTAAAGTTTATTGAAATGGATGAATAATTAAAAGAAAAGTTATAAGAATTTGAGGGCTAATTTGATCGAGATGAAATTTTTAATTTAAAAAATGATTTTGCATGTCTTTCATGTTTTGCAAATAATTTTGACTTTGATTTTTTTAGATTGTTTAATTAAAATTTCACATTAAATTAAATAATTTTAAATATATATTTTAGATTTTTAAAATTTTGAAAACTGGGTTGTGAAAATCGTCATTGAAAATGAAGACTTGTAATTTTTATGAAAATCAACAAGATTACAATCCATTGAGAATTTATTTCCAAAAAAATTGAAACCATTAAAGGTTATTTTATTTTTATTTTTATTTTAAAATGAGAACCTTAGAGGCTATTTAAAACAATTGTGAAAACTAAAACTAGCGGTTGTCACAAAAAAATGAGATTCACCCAACATTGGTCAAAACTAACTAAAATTTATTGTGGACGCATTCACTTCTAATTTTTCAAATTTGAAAGATAAGGTCTTATCTGATAAGAATGGTCAAAGTGTTGGAATCATCCATATGGAAAAGGCAATTGTGCCTCAAGAATACAAGATGGAAGTAATGGGTTAGCAAGATTATATTTTTTATGGCAACTATGTTTCATTTTGTCTTTCCTTTTTTCCCATGTTTTGTTTTACTTTTATTTTCTATTTCTTTTAACTTTTGGTCATTTTATTTAATTAGTTGTGGTTTTTTTGTGTGTAGATATAACTAAATTAATAAACATTTGTGGGATCATGTTATGTAATGGATTATCATTAACAAATTGAAATGTGGTCAATTGTTATGTTATGAAAAGGCATTTATTAAAAAGGTGGTTGGATATGAAAAAACCAAGGTAATTATGTTCTTTTGGTTTGTGAAGTTGTGATTTTGGTTGACCATGATTTGATTTCATTTTCTAAAAAACTTATGTTGATGAATATTGGATACATACATCAAAACTACTTATAATATGTCCAATTTTTAATACACAGACCTCGAATCAACCTAATGCCAAAGGACAAGAAAAAAACATGAAGTTCTTTCAAATTTTATTATTTTAGGGTTTCTTTAAACAATGTTTCTCTTAGTTCAGTTTTGTGGATGTTATTTTTATTTCAACTTCCATGGATCAAAAAAGAAACATGAAATTTTTTTTGTCTATTGTCTTTTCTATAAATTAAGAAAATACCTTTATACAATTACTATATTTTAATGGATCTACCATTGATCTTGAAGAAAACTTTTGGAATACCATGTTTGATGTAGAGTTTCCCAAGTATAAATATAGGTTGGAATTCAATCACCACTTATCAATGTGAACATGGCTTCTAGCCATGTTTTCAACAACCTTCATAACTATCCTATAAATATCATGCATGTTGTTGATCCAAAATCAATACCTGCATTGTTAAGCATAGATGATAGGTTTTGATTAATTTTCCAACTTCATTTTCATTCTATAGATTATAAGTTTTTTGGGATGTTATTTTTTTGTTTCTTTTGGTTAATGTTACAAGTAGATGGGCAATTGTGAAGCATATTTTATCTATACATTTTTGGGTTCAAGCCATTAGGGCAATAACACTTGTAAAGCACAACACCATGATTATTAACACACATTCGAACAACAACACCATTAAAGCAACAATGTACACTGTAAAATAACAACACATGAACAACAATATTAATACATGAATATTATGCAATAACATTGTATCAACACCATTAAATCGACATCATCATTAGGGCAACTCAACACCTATAAAAAGGTTGCAACATTATGATTAATAACACATTTTAGGGTAGTAACATCGTTAAGGCAATAACATTCACGTAGAACAAAAACACATGAATAAGAACAATAAAAAAACATGTTGATAATTTCTGACGCAACCCCAAACTCTTTGAAATACTCGAATGTGAGTCCCAAAATGAAAACAATGGAAGAAAAAGGAATTAGGTATGCTCTTTCATTTGTAGCACTTCGAGGGCAAGAAGGGCATGCTGAAGCACCAGGATGGGGATTAGAACGAGTGACAAGCAAATCAATTATTCATATTGATTTGTACAAACCAAACAACAACTTGGTTAATGCATAGTTGAAGCACTTTTGGTGCACGAACGAACCACGGGCATACACAAACTCACAAAACTCACCACAGCCCAAACTTGGAAAAAGCCACCACCTACCTTTATAATATTATTTGTGATTCGCCACATGGGCTACACCCACGCGACGTTTTTCTCAGGACTCCAAATCGGGAGTTCTGAAATTCCCGAAATTGGGACTTCCTCTACTTTGGACGCCCATAACTTTTTGTGTAGACCTTTTATTGAGGCGAGGTTCAAAGCAAAGTTGTAACCTTTGTTGAGAGGTTTCCAATGATATGTAGCATGCCTTTAGCACCTATGTAAATTAGGGAAATTTTGGATTTTTAGTGGTCGTTAGTCAAATTGACACTTTCTCTCCCAACCCTTTTTTTGGCCATAACTTGTGTTGTAAGTACTCAAATGGATAATGCGAGTAAGTTTTATTTTAGACATATAAGTTTTAAAATCTTTTCAATGGTATAAGGAAGTCTTTAATCGAATAAGTTTTGGCTCTTCAAAATTCTCTTTAAAAATTTGGGAATCCATCACAATTCCAATTCCCAAAATGGGAGTCCATTTGGGAATGTGTGGGCTCATTCCTTCACATTCTCCCACACTCCCGAGAGTATGTATGTGACTCCCAGGTTGCACTACCGCCCCGCACTTTTCCATGCCCTTACCTTGGTCACAAGCCCAAAGCTAAAGTTGTGACAATTTCACAATAATAACAAATTGATATGTAATAGAAGCACATGATAACATGAACAACAACATGAAAAACAACACAAACAACACACAATTCTAGGAGCACAAAAACATCTACAACTAACAACAACATTGAAACCTTGTAAGAATAAAACTATAACAAAAACAATAACATGAATAAACATGTAGGGTTGTAAAACCCTAAAGTGGTTTACATTCATTTGTTTTCATCACACAAATGTATACATGTGGCAAAATCTTATGCTTGACAAATGGGCAAAAAACCATTTCAAATCCAAAAAAGATGAATGTGATTGGTTTAATGAAACAGAATGGATGTAAACCATTTTAGGGTTTTATAAACCTACATGCTTGTGCATGTTCATGTTGTTGCCACATTTGTGTTATTGTCATAGTTATTATTCTTATGAATGAATGTTGTTGTTGTTGTTGTTGTTGTTGTTAGAGTCTTATGTTATTTATTGTTATTATAAACTTGCAATATTCATGTGTTCCTACTATGAAATTATTACTCTTGCGATTATAAACATGTTCTTTTGTTGTTGTTGTTGATAATGTGTTGTTGTTTTACAAGTGTTGTTGCCTTAATGGTGTTGTTGTTTTATAGGTGTGGTTGACTTATGGTGTTGTTAATACTTATAATGGTGTGATTCATCACAAATTTATATGCTTCATGGGTTCATTCTAAACCAGTGTGAAATTTGATATTTCATACGTTCATATTATTTAAACATGAATGTCATGCATTATTTAAACACGAACATTGTGTGTATGACTTTTGTGTGTAAACAACATAAATAGACATATAACATTTGTGTTTAAACAATACAAATAGGCATATATGACATTCATGTCTAAATAAATGCACATGATATCGATGTTCAAGTATTATAAGTAGATGAATGACATCCATGTCTATTCCATACGAACCTATGAAAAATAGATTTTGCATGATTATTATTACTAAATCATGGCCCATAAAATTTGTGATAATTGCCTTAATGGCATTAATGTTTTGTAGGTGTTACATATGCCCATGGTGCCACTAATTTAATGTTGATAATATTAAGGTCATGAAGTTTATTTAAATGTGGAATTACATAATATTAAAGTATTAATGTTATTGTTTGAATGTGTTGTTGCCTTAAAATGGTGTTGTTAATTGTCATGTTGGAAACCTACTGGTGTTTATGCCCTAATAGTGTTGTTATTTTAAAATGTAGTGGAATTTAATAGTCCAAATATGCTGCCAAGGATCAATATGGTGAATGGGCTTCAAGATGTAATAACGAGATATAATTAGAATAAAATGAAATGTCCTTGTTGGGTTGTGGTCCATCCCCATCAAATTTATCAAGACTACATGTGCATTTATGCTCCTTAAATATCATAACCCTTGTGCATGCAGGGTTAAACATATCTTGACCACAATTTTATGTGTTCTAATGTGTGTGTGTAAGCGGTTTTATATTATTAGTTATAGATATTAAATGATCATTAAATTGTAATGGATGGTGTCTTTATACAACAACCATTTCATTATAATGTTTATTGAAATGGTATTCAATAACAAAATTCAAGTATTTTTCTTTTCAATTTAATTTACATTTTGGAAAAAAATTAAAATGGTTGTGTACATTATTGAACAAAATTAATATAAAACTTTAAATCTTGTCATTTAGACAAAATATTAATAAAATATCAAATATCAAAATGATGTTTTGTGTATTATTTAATTCAAGTAAAGTAAATAAAATGCACATTACTATATTGTCACAAAAAGTGGGGTGGCTTGGTAATAAAGGAGTTAATATCGATTTGTGGGATTCAATGATCAATTTTCACAAATGATATGGGTTATGGTCAAGAGTGGCAAGTTGATTGAATATTCCTTACCCACATAACCTACTAGGTAGCCTAGGTGGACTACTTAATAATTTAAATTAGGCCTTTAGCCTAGCTTAGGTAATGAACATGTCGACAACTTATAAGTTGAAATTAATGAAATTATCAACAATATAATATATATAAGTACATAAATAATTAAAAAAAATATTTACATATTAAATATTTAAAAAATATTTATATAAGTTATGTGACTACATTGCTTAGTCATAAAAGTAGTCACAAAATGACAATTCCACGTAAGCTAGTTTGGATGGATGAAATATTCATGTAAGTTTGCATTTTTATGTGACTACCATTGTGATTTGGTGCCATGTATTTTTTTTTTGTGATTAAAATTCTATGCAACTTATCTAAGGAAATTGGAGCAAATTGTAATCACATGTGGCATTTATGACCAAAAATAAATTTTAAAAAATCATCAATAACAAATTCATTATAATGTTTGGTCCATGTTGAAGCATGTTGATTTGATGCCTAATGAAAATGTTAACCCTAAACATAATAACATGCAATTTTTATTAAAACCCTATAACTACACACTTGCATTTTGATGAGGTATTTTGGATCATGTGTAATCCAAAAGAAATTGGCAACTTGCAAGTTCATTGAGCATATTGGTAGTAGTGGCCTGTGAGGTGAGGTGATGTTACACTTGTGATTATCCAAAAATAGTTCCATCCATGCCAAACCTTATGGAATCCCCATGAAATTAAAAAAACTCATGTTTATACATAAATGAATCCCACACATGTACATTTTTAGTAATGTAGAAGAAAACATTGCAATATTAACTTTGAACATGTACCCCAAAGCTTGAAATTGAAACCTTAAACCAACCAAAATGGAGACACAAAAACCACTACAAAAATATGTGGTCGTGTCTAAACCATACAAAGAGTTTAAACTACATTTCCACCAAAACAAAACCACTCACGGACCATGAGTGAAAACCAACATATAAACCAAAACCACCCAAAATGAACATTGAACCAAACAACACACATGAAATGGGTGTATTGAACCATCAAAACATAACCCACCCAAATTTAACATGGTGGACAAAACCACTCAAAAAACCAAACTAGCATAGTGGAGAAGACCATTAGAAAAACCAAAATGTGGGTGGAGCCATGGTGACTGATGTGATGGACGAAATCACTAAAAACAAATGGGTGCAATGGACGAAATCACTAAAATGATTAACAAAGTGGATGAAACCACACAAAAAAGTGAATGGAGCAAACGAAACCATAAAAATAGGTGGGTGGAAAAAACCGCTGAACTAATATGAATAAAATGAACCACTAAACACATTTTCATGAATTAATCCACCAGACAAAATGAAAAAAGAAAAAAAATGAGAGTGGGGAAAAAAAACCACTGCCTAATAACCATTAAATGGGTGGTAATGTGAATTAGTGAATGGAATTGTTACCATGCAACCCATTTCCTAGTGATGACCATTGGGCCAAAATCAATTTCCACTATAGTGGATTTTGACATTTCCATCCATTGTTGGGTAGAATGCATAGTGGAATAGGATGTAGTTTGTGGTGGTGTAAGTTCATTAACAGGTGTTGTGTTAACTTTTTTTACATGGTTGGTTTTGGGGTGTGTTGTTTTTTTGCTTGTTTTGAAAGTAATCTTTGTTCCTTTTGTCTTCTCAAATAATTATATTGATATTTTCTTTTCGGCCTTTAATTACAAGTCTTTGTGCAAAATGGCAACATTCCATTTAGAAGGAAAGCTTGAGCTCACCATCTTTCTAGATGCTTATGGAGTTGTATTTGTCACTGAAAATGTTTGTGTAATGTTTGGCCTCGAGCCTAGGATTGTGCACATTTCAAAAGAGGATGCATACAATGATAACAACAATGTCACCAAATCTATTTATTAATCTCTAATCTCCAATTCGTAAGGTTTACAATAGTTGATTACAATAGTCAATTAATGTCAATAGATTTAGGATTGTCAATGATAATATGTCCAAAACCTTGTAGAATGTTTTGTTCATGTTACAAACTATTGCTCATGTGACCAATGATGCTGAATATGGTGGGGAAGTCAAACGAAAACCACTTGTGTTTATTAATGAACCTTTGCTACTTTGTTTGAATCATGATTCATCGTTCATTGATTTGTGTAACTCCTTTAATGAGGACAAAATGCTCTTAATTTTTCCTACCTTTCAACATCCTCACTTTTGATCCATTTGGGTTTGCATGAAGTTCTATAATCCATTCCCTTTTTGGCATCTACTAGTACCTCATTTCTTTTTAGTGTTGTTGATTACCTTCGGGCCATGTCTTAGACCCCTCACACTACTTTTGAATTCATTCTTTGGATTATGATAGATTGTTGACTTAGAAGGTTCCATTTGTTCAAATCAAATTCAATATGTGATGTCATTTTTTAATTTCCTCTAATTGAAAACTCGAAAGGCCATTCTAGTGAGATGCAAGGAATGGACATGAAATATGACAGTCATGCTTGGGGTAAGGTGAAGACAACGAACATAAACAATGATTTCAATCTTGTTTTCCACAAGGTTTAGTGTTTGGGTCATTTGTAATGTTGTAATGACAAATTTGAATATTCCCTTCTTATTAAATGATTATAACAACAAAATCGCTTGGATTAGCGACATTGTTTTTCATCTCAATAAACAACCACCTAATATTGTTTTACCATTATGCAAAATTTGCTTCACCCCTCCTTTTTATATTAACACATGTGTCGCACACATGTATTACATTGTCCACAAGTAGTGCAATTTGATTTGAATGGTGATCCACCTTAGTATGCATTACCATTTAGTGGTTAATGAGAGGTCTGGAGAGGTTGTCCCGCAAATCAACCTCTTGCTCGAAGAAGAGGTTTCATAGACACCATCTACAACAAATTTTATAATTGTTTTGGCCACAAGCAAAACATTTTTGTTTATGCATTGTTGAACAAAGATTGCGATGGCTTCATGGAACTTTTTCGAGGTGATAAACTAAATCATGTGACAATTTTTTTTGTAGAATCTTATTTTCCCAATGTTAGGAACTTAGTTTCATCCTTAAAGCGTTATTCGGGGAACCAAAACTACTTTTCCAACATTTTTGCCTCAAATATAGAGGTAATTACAAATACATTTAGGACAATTATTTTCCAAGTTAACAATAAAAAAAAAATGTTCATTTTCAAGATGTCCATGCATGGAAGTGTTAGTGGATTTGATTTGGTACAGTAGATGCAACCTAGAGGTGATTTTCAAAGATGTTGGATCATGTTTGATAATGTGAAACATGTCAATGGATGTGTGAAATTGGCTTGCCATGTGTATAATTTGGTTTATTGTAAAGTGATGACTAGTGTAGTTTGTGACATGTAATTAAAAAACATATATGTTTGTGAGCCATACTGACACAACCATGTGCGGTAGTCTCAATTTTCGTTGCATCAGGGTTATTTGAGTGTGGTAAGGTTATTAGGGGTTTTTAGTAACTTCATAGGGAATGATGAATGCGCTTGGTGCGTGGAGGGGTTGTCTCCTTTTATGAAATGTGTTATTGTCGAATAAGGTGTTGGGTTAGTTCCTTTCTTTAATAAAAAGCTGGTACCATAGTTTTGAAAATTCTGTTGCATAATTAGGGGTGAAAAATCTCTAGAGGGTTGGGGGTAGAAATAGACACCAAAATTTGCAATGTTTAGCACAACATTGGTCTTGTTTTAGTATTTAGTGAGTAGCAATAATGTTAAAAATTCTTGAAGCAGTTGAAGGGATGTTAATGAAAGGTCCAATAAAGATAGAACAATCTTCAAGCCGTATGAACATAAGGTTAATTCAAAACAACTTAACGATTAAATAGATAATGTGATAGTGTGCTAATGGCAATAAAAATTTCATAACAACTAAAACATTTATTTAGAATAGGGATAAGTTCAGCAATGAGCTGTAAGTACATGTAAAAAACATGGGTTATGCCATAATGATAGTTCATAACTGTAGGAAATCTAAGATGCATCGAATGGTACGAACTAGGTAATTCGCCTTGCTATTAGGAGGCAATCGACGAATTGGACCGTGCAACCAACAATAGTGTCCAACGCCGAGAACTAAAGACCATGCAAAAATAAAAATATTTTCAGTTTCGTAACAACTTTCACAAACAGTCTAAGATTCGTCACCAGAAATAAGGTCGGCTTGCAACAAGATCACCAAGATGCGAGAGTTCGAAGAAATACGATAGTACCAAGCTCGAAGGGGTTCAACTTCAAGACGAGCACGCACCTCTCGAGGTTCAGGTTCTTCATCACGAGAATGCTGTGTTAGGGTCATATCTAGAGATGACTCCAGACGCAGTTCTTCATTCGCTTGTGCGGCTTGGGGCCCGTAAGATGTGACCATGCGTAATGCCATAATCTCGAGGAGAATAAAAAGGTTAAATCTTCAATCAAAATCAAATTGATAATGAAGATGTGGAGGACTTGTTACATTGAGGTGCGCAATCATAATTTATAAATCGAGGAAAAGGAAAGGAAGGCGTGAGTAACGACTTAGAACCATGGTAAAGTAAAATCGTAAGGTGAAAGGAAAAAATTGAAGGTTTAAGTAAAGTTTGTTGGGGGGAAAATGGGAAGAGGTGAAAATGTGTTTTTCCTTCACCTTCTATTAGCCACCAAGCTTCGAACATTCCATTGGCCACTAAGCATGGAACATTCCATTGGCCACTAAACTTTGGATCTACTTTCACCTCCTTTCTCTTTCTCTTTAAAAGGTGGATTCAGATCATTGGGAGCTTTCTCTTTCCCTATACATAATTTTCAATTCAATTTTGAATACTTGTTCTCACAAGCTTCTTGAGGAAAAAAATGATATTTTGGTAGATGGGAAAAGGTAAGAAAGTAGAATGAAAATCTTGTAATAATTTTGGAGGAATGGAAGTGAGTAATGATAGTGTTGGGAGGTTGGAATTTTTAAAAAAATCTCACAAACCTTTTCGGGTTTGGTAATATAACTCCTTACTGGTTTAACTGAAGATCTTAAGATTTCGTAGCAAGTTGCGCCTTGTAATTAGCTTTCTAATGAACTAAAGCAAGCCGAATTTGAATAATGTATGTGTTAGAAATGATATTTCAAGTGACTAATGGTCTATAGTCAAGTTGAACCAACTGCCTTCATAAAACCCTTTCGAGTTTGGTAGTATAACTCCTTACTAGTTTAATTGCAGATCTTAAAATTTGGTAGGATGGTGCGCCTTGTAGTTAGCTTCCTAGTGAGCTAAGGCAAGCTGGATTTGAATAACCTATGTGTTAGAAACAATATTTCAAGTGACTGGTGGTCTGCAGCCAAGTTGAATTATCACCTTTGTAAAACCCTTTCAGGTTTCGTAACATAACTTCTTGTTGTTTTAGTTACAGAACTTAGAATTTGGTAGCAAAATGTGCCTTGTAGTTAACTTTTTAGTGAGCTAAGGCAAGTTGAATTTGAATGACCTATGTGTTAGAAACAATATTTCAAGTGATTAGTGGTCGGCAATTAAGTTGGACATGGTGTTGAGTCTTCAAACGTTGGTTTAAATGAATGAAAATTTGACATAAAGTCTTAGGATGTGGAGTGTGTGACCTTGAAAAATATATCTATCAAGTCTAATTGTAAATGATGCATATGAGGCAAACTAATTAATTTCAACTACAAACACAATCTAACATCTAAAAATACACTTGCATTTTTCCTTCATTAGTAGCATTTGTGCTTTCAAGCATAATCATCTTGTAGAACTGGGAATAGAGGGACGGAAAGTCACTTCACAATGTTCAATGTGTGATGTGGCAAAAATTAAACAAGGTGATGGTAAAAAGTGGTGTTCTTCATTTAAACTTTAAGGGTTTCATGGCTGATAGTCTTTAGGGCAATTGGAAGGTTGTGTGCATTTTGTACAATTTAAGTGACCCAAATGAACTTATGGTTGACAAAGAGTGTATTTATTACTTTCATTGGACTCAATCCACGAATAGACACATAAAACAACAAATAAAACCAAAGTTGCATGAATGACATAAGGCATTGTGTTACAAACACAAAAATGCCACATCGTTGGAAGAGGCTAATTTTTAATATGTGGCCATTCGTTGTTGGTGGTATTCCTCAAGGGTTGTTGATGAATATGGATTTCAAAAGTTGGAAAATTGGCTTAATTTTTGGCACTTTCATGTATGGCAATGGGGAAGGTTTATGAAACATGTCAAGTTTTAAACATTTTGCCAAATCCCTCATTTCATCCCTTTTTCATTACATCTTCACAAAATATTATAACATAACTAAGAAAGAAATTGATGTAGATGCATGTTGTTTTGCATAAATTTTATTGAAAAGAGGTTGCGGATATGCCTATGTACAACTTGTCAGATGTTGTGCATAATATTTGGCTATAATAATTGGGGAAAAGGGGATCTTGTTTCTATGTTATGACAGTTGATGATTATGTCGAAACTTTCAAGTAATTGACGTTATATAACTTATTTGAAAAAGGTGGTCATTTTAGTTAGGGACTTGACATAATTGAACTCTTCTTGCAAAGAATGACCATGTTTAATGATCCTATTCAACTTGAAGATGTTGTTAAAAAATACACCCCTGGGGTAACCTTAACAACTAGAATTGCCCATTTGGAAAGTGAGGAGATATTTGGCTCCTACAAATGGTAAAAAAACTTGAATTTTGGATTTGGAGGGGATTCTCATTAACACAATCATGTCAATTTCTCCCATCCACACTAGTAAACAAACATTAATTTGCGACTATAATTTGTGATTGAAAACCACTTGTAATAAACTTTGTAACAAAAAAGTCTTTTAATTGCATGAGTGAAGTCACATTGAACTTTTAGTTCCAAATGATGACTTAGTTTGATGTCAGCACATTTCCCATGGATGAAGTATACAATCAATGTACACACTTACATCCTTTGATTAACATATGACATTTGCAATTACTAATCATTTTTTGTAATTAATAAATAACCCTATCACTAATTGCCATTTGTCAACATACCTTCAACATAACGTTTTTTTGGGATTTTTTAATTATTGAATTATTAATCTAAACCATTCATTAGGGGTGGCCATAGATTCAAACACATTTTTTAATAAGATTTTGCCATGTGGCCAAAATTGAATTTTTTTATAAATGATTTTATATAATATATAATAAAAAAATCAACATGGTCCAATTTCAACATTTTACATGATGACACTTAGACAAAGGAAAATTTTCATGTGGCATATTGATAGAATTTTGGGAAAAAATTACAAAAACTATTTACGTAGGTAAGTACATAAAATTATGTGCATAAAAATGCCTACCTACTTAACCTACTTACTTACCCACCTACTTATTTCAGTAAGAAAGTAGGTAATTACATAAAAAGATAGAAAGGTAAGTGACCAAAAAATATTTTATATTTTATTTTATATTTCATTTTTAAAATTATGCTTATTTGAGCTCATCCCAAATCGCACATGATTTTTAATGTGAAACCAACAAAAAGGGCACTTTCCTTACATATTTTTTAGGATGACATTAAAAAACAAAACATACAAGAGGAGTAGCAAAGAACTAGGGATTACTAAAAATAAAAAAACACCAACCCATAAAGAAGCATTGACACATGTAAAAATAGCAAAGCAGAAAACAAGAAGGAACAATGAAACACACAAGAACACATGAGCACTGAAACATAAGGGAGCAATGAAACACAAAGGAACACAAGAGCATTGTAACACAAGGGAATACTTAAACACAAAGGAGTAGCAAAACAAAAGGATCACAAGAGCAATGAAGCACAAGGGAACAACAAAGCACGAAAGAACATCAAAACATGGGAGAGTGGTGAAGCACGAAAAAAAGAGAAGTTAGGGCCAAGTTGCAACTTGGCTCACTTTTGTAGAAGAGTGAGACGCTTCTTCATGAAAATGTAGCTGAATGAATTGTTGAAAGAGTCATTGAAGGGGCTAATGCCGCCCAAACTAAAACCTAAACCTAACTAAACACCTTGAAAAAACCGGTGCCCTCATGTTTTAATACCTCGAAAACTTATCACCTTAAATGTCCAATTGATACCCTTTAAGGTTTTCAAAAAGTCGATTCTCACTTGGACAAAAACCAACGAATAGGTTTAAAAAAGAAGTGATCACCTTATGTGAAAACCTCGGATTCTCATTTTGAAAATCAGACTGAAAACCTTAAAGGCTTTCATCGAAAAAGTGAGGAACTGTGGTACACTGGTTTTGATCAATGACATAGTAACGAACCACACATCATTGGAAAAACTGTCGTTTAGGGCTAGCTTGCAAAAACAACCAATGTGGCCCAGGTTTGTCATTAGGCCAAGTAAGGCAATGCGAAGCAAGTTCTTTGTAAGTCTCGATAACATCAGGCATCAGATTGTTAGCAGCGGGCTAGTTCCGATCTGCAAAAATTGAGTGGAAAATTAAAAACCAATCTCCTACGCTAACGGGGAATTTCTGAGAGCTCAGGGTAAGGGACCCAATTTCGGACGGATGGGGCTGAAACTTATACCCAACTGATACCCGGATGGACCACCCACCTCCCAGCGCAACGGGTTAGGGTTCGCGAAGCCCTAGGGTTTGGGGTTTGTTTCTTCGCGAAGAAGTCCTGTCCTGATGTTCTTCGCGACTTGCGACCTGGTTCTTCGTCGCGACATCAGACCCGAGGCGTGGTGGAGGGGCTGTGTGTGTATGCGCCTGTGAGAGAGACTTTACGATTGCGTGTGGCGTGATCGAGATTCTTTTTTCGCAGAGAATTTTGCAGAGGTGTAGGAGAAATGCCGGGGATCGGAGAGGTGCTGGCGCTGCCAGCACCTTTGCTGGATGGTCTTGGGCCGCTACCGCCATCGCAGGTCGTTGAGGAGGACATGGTGGACGGAGAGCAGGAGAATGGCGCTGGGGCGGCAGCGGCGACTCGACCTGTTCCTTCGGTGGCTACGCAAACCAAGACTATAGGCATGATCCATCCCCCTCCAGACATTCGTAGTATCGTTGATAAAACAGCGCAGTTCGTGGCTCGCAATGGACCTGAGTTCGAGAAGCGCATTCTCGCTAACGAAAAGAACAATGTGAAGTTCAATTTCTTGAATTCCTCGGATCCTTATCATGCCTACTACCAGCATAGGGTTAGCGAGTTCAAGGCACAGCTCGCTGCGCCCGCACAGGCGCCTAACCAAGCGGCAGGCGCTACGCCTGCTGCTGCTCCCAACCTGGACGATAGCGGCACTCCCCTCCCCGGTAAGCAAGCGGGGGCAGATACGGCCGCGGTCGAAGTCGCCACCAAGGCTCCGGCCAAAGTGATAGAGCCTCCAGAGCAGGATCAGTATACGGTGCGATTGCCGGAGGGAATCACGAGCTTAGAACATGATATCATCAAGCTTACAGCTCAATTTGTTGCGCAGAATGGGAAGAGTTTTCTCACGGGGTTGACCAGTCGAGAGCACGCCAATCCACAGTTCAACTTCTTGAAGCCAACGCACAGCATGTTCACGTTTTTCATCACCCTGGCCGATGCCTACTCCAAGGTACTCGTGCCTCCCAAGGGGCTCGTAGAGAAATTGAAGAAAGACGTGGATAATAAGACAGCTGTTCTCGAACGCTGCCTTCATCGGTTGGAGTGGGAGAGGTCCCAGGAGAGAGCCAGACAGAGAGCAGAGGATGAAATCGAACAGGAGCGCCTGCAGATGGCGCTCATCGATTGGCATGACTTTGTGGTGGTTGAAACCATTGAGTTTGCGGAGGAGGAGGATGACGAGCTCCCACAGCCCATGACAATCGAGGAAGTGGTGCGGAGAAGCAAGGCTCTAGCTGCGGAGGAAGTGGTGGAGGATATTACTGAGGGGGGTAAGGAAGTTGAGATGGAGATGGACGAAGAGGAGTTGCATCTGGTGGAGGAGGGAATGAAGTCCACCACAATCTCAGATAGCAACGGTAGTAAAGGTGCAGAGGACGCACAGCCGCCACCTGATGATGAAGATGAGGCACCGATGAGGATTGTAACGAGCTGGAAGCGACCGGAAGAACGGCTTGCGGCTGAGAAGGACCCTCTGAAGTTCGTGGTGTCACCCATCACCAACGAGCTCATCCCTGTCAACGAGATGGCAGAGCACATGCGAATCTCTCTCATCGACCCCAAGTACAAGGAGCAAAAGGAGCGAATGATGGCTAAGCTGAGGGAGACGACACTCGCAACGGATGATGAGATTTCTCGCAACATCGTGGGTTTGGCTCGGACTCGGCCTGATATTTTTGGAACCACAGAGGAGGAGGTTTCGAATGCAGTGAAGGCTGAGATCGAGGTGAAGAAGGAAGACCCTAAGCAAGTGATTTGGGATGGGCATACAGGCAGTATCAGCCGCACTGCCACCCAAGCCATGGCCCAAACTATGACCTTGGAAGAGCAAATTGCTGCAATTCACAGAGAAAAGGCAAACCTGACCATCGATGGGCGACCTCTTCCAGGCCCGGTTGCACCACCTGTTCCCAAGCTTGCCGCAACGCCTGCCAGGCCTCCCCTTCCTCCTCCCGGCCTGGCCCTGAACATCCCTCGCCCTCTGAACGTGCCCGGACAATCCGTTGCAGCATCTACGCCTCCATTGGCCCCCACGCCTGCAAGGCCTGCAATTCTCACCACCCCACCACCGTTGCGCCCACCTCCAGCTCCCCAGACTCTGCCTCCTGGACCTCCTTTGATTGCACGACCTCCAGCTCCTATGCCCCCGCCACCTCCAGTGGTTCAACAGCCCTTAGGGCCTCCGGGTGGATCGATGG
>Ga0209611_10006774_pt1 | contig 18603 bp, 12 predicted proteins | sample S1TSphgellanicum_3_FD_187693 | JGI IMG/M metagenome (GOLD analysis project Ga0209611, IMG submission 187693) | Host-associated microbial communities from peat moss isolated from Minnesota, USA - S1T2_Fc - Sphagnum magellanicum MG (SPAdes) (version 2) | ecosystem: Host-associated > Plants > Peat... | reverse complement strand
TAGGTGAGAAACCAGAGGTTGTGCTTACAACCTCTGAGGTGGATGATGACCACGTATAATGTACTACTCATTATTTTTATGCAAATTGCCATTGAGGCTTGTGGTTCTATATTACTGCACAATGTTCATTGTGTTAAAGTTTTTAGCGAATTTCAGCCTTTATAATTATGCAAGTAGGCCCTCTAGGAACTTTGTACTACTCTCCTTTAAAATTTTCACTACCGCATGTACTACCTCAATGTCACCAAGATTTTATGCGACTTAAAAAAGGCCGTGATAAATCAGATGACATTGCGAAACCTTTTGCAAAACTTCCTTTTCCAATAACCCTTTTACTACTTTGCGAGCTAACGCACATCGCAACTTGCGATACGTCCACCACCGGAAAGTTTTGTAAAATTGTGATGAGGTTTGCGATACATATTCAAACGCAAAATGTGATGCGCCGAATAACGCAAGCTTGCGATTTCTTGTGACTCTCAAAGTGTTTAGCGATACTTTGTGTATTGTAAAATGTGCGATGTTGTGAGTATGATTAAATGTTGCAAAATGTGGAATATTGCTAGGGTGGATGGAGACTGAGCGGGTCACAAAGTTTTGTTTGTGGTATATGTCGCAAAAGTGCTGTGATGATTTAAGGTACATTATAAATTAGCAATGGTTGGTGAACCACAAGGTGCGATGCGTGTCGCATCACAAATATGGCAGGTTGTTTTTGCTTCGCAAACCCTTCCGGTTTTTTGTTTGGCCCTTCGCAAAAAGGCACAATATGTAGTAGTGAATTGTAAAGCAATGTGATTTCAATGGATATAATTTTTCATTGTGGTTTGAATAAATACCCCAAACCTTAAGTGCCCTAGAAACTTTTACCCAATATCTTAGGATTCGATGCCCTTCACATTTCACTCCCTCACCTCCATTATGAAAACCTTAAAGTGGGCCTCTTTCAAGTTTTTTTCGTGTTTTCACTAGCTATCCCACTTGTGTTCTCCTACACACAATCTTTGCAACCTTTACAAGCCCTAAAAGTCCATGCATATTTGTAGGCTCGAAAATATTTTTAAAATCTCCAAAAATTTTTATTTCAATATATTTATTGCCATAATATCATTGTCCCTCATTTTTCTAAAATTTGCAAAAATATATAGACTATTTTTTAACAAAAAATGATTTTTTTAATAAAACACCTATGATATACGTTTTCCTTCGATTAAAATAGGCCCAACCATAAGTTTATCAAAGCATAAAAATTTCTAACATGCATGTTTAAAATTTGAAAATAAGATTTTGATACTAACCAATTATATGTTGATGTTCATTCCACTAGTAGATTCATTGTTTTTAGTGTTTTCACTTTCCATTTGATGAATTTCAATCAAACCTTTGTTTTTTTCTTACTCAACACCTCCTTTTGTGTTCCATAATTTTGCCTATGTTAGTGGGTGGTTCTTGCAACTAACTAACTTATAAACAAAAATTGAAAATTAGTATGATAATTTACCAAAAAACAAACAAGTTGCCATATTTCATTATAATTGCAAAACCGTAATGCCATGTGGCATGTTGATGTCTTTTGCCATTACATAATGATTGTTATGATTAAGAAAATTATAAATGTAATTGAAAAACATTAATTGTCATTTTTTTGTTTGGTTCAAAGGACAAGGTTTGTTATAGTGAAGTTAAAGTTTTTGGACTTGCATCTTGATGTAAAGAACTACATTAAAGGATTGAACATCATTTCTAACATAATTAGGGACTGACCAATAAATGTTTCATTTTATCCAAAGTAGCATATGAATCATCATGTTGAAGTTTAATAATCAAGTAATTTATTTCCATGTATAATTACCAAAACATGTCTTTTATGACTAGTCCTATTTGATTATAATCGTTTTTAGTCATTTTAAAAGTTGCATATGCCATTTTCTAATCGTTTCTCCCATTGTAATCAAATAGGACAAATCACAAAAAAATGTTTTGGCATTGATTACAAATGGAATGTCGCATCATCATGTTGTGAAATTAGAAGTTGTTATTATAGTTGCAAAAGTCAGGGTATTTTTAATTAACTATTTTTAATTTATTTAAAATTATATATATAAGCCCACTAGTCATCATACTATATATAATCGTAATACCATGACATCACATGACATCTCAATGGCCTTTATAATTACAAAGTGATTTTTGTGATTAAATAGTCACAATTCATTACACCAAAATGCATCCTATTTCATTTTGGGTTTCATTAAATTTTGAGTGAATTTGGACTTTTTACCATGGTGAAATTGGTTGACCCCCTAGTGAACAAGGACTAATTATCATGGACAGTGAATTGGTTCACTAGTACCTAGTGGAACAAGGTTATTTTCAAGTGAAATACAAATTTATTAAATTATTCACTTGTTAGTCAGTTAATTAGGCAGCATGAAAATCAATTGAATTTAAATTATTTAATATATAATATTATTGATAATTTAATAAATGTTAGTTTATGAATTAATGACATGTGTCATTATTTAAATTAAATTAAAAACCTAACGTACATACGTAGGCCATGTAATCAACCTAGGCACCTACTATAGGAAATTAGATAGGAGAATATTTGATCAACTTAGCATTGTTGAGCACGTACACACCACTTGTGAAGTTTGATCCCCTAACCTTTAGAATGGAGACAATCACCCCTACCATTAAACCACCCCACTTTTTTTGATAATATGCATTTTATTTATCAAATACTTCATTTTAAACAATACAAAAATATAAACTTTGAAAATTCATATTTAATTGAATTTTTTTCCAAATGAAATGATTCAAGTTTACTTTTTTTAAAAATTCAATAATGTACATAATTACATTCATTTCCTTTTGAAAGTGTAAAATCATTTGAACAATTTTTTTTTTTGAATATCACTATTCAATAACATTTCAATGACCATTTTCTTAAACAAGAAAATGTTTAATAAATGGATAAGATTTTTGTTAATATAATAATATTATCTATGTTAGGTTACTTTCAACTATTGTAAAACAACTTTTCATTAATTTAAATTATTTCACCCTACATTATTTATGGTTATTTATGATTATTTTCAATTATTTTTTGTTATTTTATCTTAATTTTGGTTATTTTAGCCTATTTCACCTTAGGTTATTTTCGGTTATTGTAAGTTATTTTTGGCTATTTTAAGTTATTTCATGTTAAGCTATTTTTTACTATGTGAGGTTATTATTGGTTACTTTAGACCATTAAAAATTATTTCATCTTATGTTATTATTGATAATTTCAGGTTATTTGTAGGTTATTTCACCTTAAAGTACTTTTGTCTATTTTACCCTAAATTTTTTTGGCAATTATAAATAATTTATATATATGGCTATTGGTGGTTATTCTATTAATGGTTATTAGTAGTTATTCTATTAGTGGCTATTAATGGATTTTATTGGTGGCTATTAGTGGTTATTATATTAATGGCTAGCTATTTAATTAATATCTATTAATGGCTATTAGTGGTTATTTTAGGTTATATTATGACTATCGATGGTTATTGTATTATAAGTTATTTTTGGTTATTTTATGTTATACTATGATTATTGGTGATTATTATATTATAAGTTATTATTGGATATTCTGGGCTATATTATCCTAAGCTATTGGTAGTTATTTTATTGTAGGTTAATTAAAATTATTTTTCATAAGTTATTATTGGCTATTTTATGTTATTTTGCTTTAGGTCATTATATTATATTTAGATTATTTTAAGTTATTATATTTAAGGTAAAATAAGTTATAATAACATAAAATAGAATGACCTTAAAGTATAACTTGAAATAACATATATTAACTTAAATTTAAATAACCTAAAATAATATATGGTATATCATAAAATAACATATATAGGGCACTTAAAACAACATTAAAAAAAAATATTACAATAAATTATAATAGTGAATTATGTCAACTATTAATGAAACACGATGTTTTCATAATGATATTATAGTGAAATAACTTGAACTAGGATGAAATCACTAAAATGCAATGAACTCATTTCACTTTTAAGGTCCCATAGTGATTTAGGTTAGTGAACCGTACCCCACTTTTGTTATAGTGATTGTAGTTGAAAAAGATAGTAGTCGTTTCTTTGATTGGTTAATAAACCTATAATGTGTTGTTGTTGGGTTTGGATCATTGGAATGATAACAACATTCTTGTTCAAATGTTGCTACAACCCCTAAATCTACAGTTGAAAAATGTTTTTTCACACTTGCCACTCATAGATGGTTCCCAAACACATACATGGAGTGGTAGTTTGTGGTTAAATCCGAGGGCGGCATATTGATTGACACCACATCTTCACTTGTTAACATTGCATTTTTTATAACATTTGACACCCATTGCTCAAAATGTGGCAAATCGGCCATGGTTTCTGGGTAAACTAATTTTTGGTTATGCCTCCAAATTTCATTTTTTGCAAATTTTGCTATTTCGGCTATCCTTTCATGTTGAACTATTGTGTACTTCCTACAAATGGCATATTGAATACATGGTCATCATTTAGAGGGCAAACATTTATTTTGGGGTAGTGGAAAAATTCATCAACACAACTATAAGCTTTTGAAATAAAAACTTTAGCTTTTGAACACATTCAAGGAGACATATTCATGCTTCCAAACTATATATATGGAATCAACTAACTTGTGCAATATATGCAAAATTAACTAAAGATGTCTATATATGTAATAAGATAAAATAATCAAAGTACGAGATCACTTAAAGATAATTAATCTAGTGTAATTCAATACAATAATTATATGTAATTACCTTTTCAATGGGAACAACATAACATTTTGATCACAAATTAACCCTAGGCAATGCAAAAAAAATAGAGGTTGTGTAGAGGTGTAAACCTAATTTTATAAAGCTTAAAATAGCTATTGAATTTTGGTAGAACTTATGACCTTCAAATTTTTTAGATCTTAGTTTGCCCAAATTCTAACAAGATGTTATATAAGTAGCATATGTGTCTTGATTTTTGGTTGCCTAAGTCCTAGTTTAACAACAGGAAGATGCAGACATAATGTTGCTTAGATTGAAGAGGCATGTTAATCAAAAAGTGACATATGGCATTGTTAGTCATGCTATAACAACTTTGGCAAGATCTTCATTTCACTTTAACTCATATTTGTGCAAGCAACCATCTTACCCTCAAACACTATGAGGTTTACATTATCAGAAATTAGTGACAACCTACTACTTAATGAACATATAGATCTTTTTGCCAAGCTACCATTGGTAGCTATTTGGATGTGTAATTTTTTTTACATACTATCCATAACATGTTATGGACAAGATGTAAAAAAAATTACATGAATGGACATGTTAATATTTCTATATAGCATATGGCCTTTAGTAAATCTCAACCCATTATATATTAAAAGTTACATTATTACAGTAACATTAGTCATACTATAGTTAGAAAACCAATAAAACTTGAAGGACTAAATTGTTCAACATAATACACTTGAGTGCTAGGAACATTGAAAACACAAAAGGCCAAATATTATGCATTTATAGGCTTCAATTTCCATGAAAGCCCATTACATAATAATTTAATGACATAATGATCATAGAATCAACCCAAGGTAGATGTATAACACAAGTCTTGCATTACCCAAACAATAGTAAAACAAAAAGAAATGGCAATGGACTTGTAATAGATGACATAGAATTAATAAGTCATCTATAAATGGCACTGATTTGCAATATCACACTTGCAATAAATGACAAACCTCTATTAAAACCTAGAAAACTTAAAACAATATTGTAATGATTTACATTAGTAAGGTCAAATAATTAATCAATATGTTGGAATCATCCAAAGCTTAAATCTATAAATTTAGTTGCAAAAAATTGAAGGAAAATAGTTCCCACCATCCAAATAGGTCAAGGAATAACCCCAAAAAATATAAACCTAAACCCTAAAACCAAACCATACAATTTAAACCTTAAAAAAACAAAATTTATACCCTAAAATTCAACCCTTATGTAGTTCAACCTAAAACCAAACTTTAACATGTGTATTAGCAAAAGACCAACCTTAAACCCTAAAATTCAACTCCTAAAAGTGCAATCCTAAACCCTAAAACCAAACCTTAACATGTGGACTACCAAAAGACCAACCTTAAACCCTAACATTCAACCCTTAAAAAGTGTATTCTTAAACTCTAAAACAAAACTTTAACATGTGGACTACTAAAAGACCAACCTTGAACTATAAACCAAACCTTAAAATCCAACCCCTAAAAAGTCCAATCCTAAACCTTGAAACCAAGCCTTAATATGTGGATTATTGGTAGCTTAAATTGTAAACCAAACCCTAAAATTCAACCCCTAAAAAGTCCAATCCTAAACCCTAGAACCAAACCTTAACATGTGGACTAACAAACCCTATGACTAAGACCCCAAAAAAAATCCAACTAAACCTTGAAAGTGAAACCCTAAAGAACCTAAAGATATATTTAAAAAATTAAACCTTAAAACCTCAAAATGTAAACCCTAATATTTAACCTTCGAAAAACCAAACCCAAATTCTAAAAATTGAAGGTCAAAATAATCAATAGCCATTGACAATAGTGAATAGCCAAAACCAATATCTAAAAGCCATAATAATAATCTATAGCCATCAATAGTGGCCAATAGCCATAACAATAGTGAATAACAAAATCAAATAGTGGATAACAATAACCAATAGCCATAACCAATAATCGTAACAAATAATCCATAGCAAAATCAAATAGTAGATAACCATAGCTAATAGCCAACATCACCTCAGCCCCCTAGCCCCCTAACTCATATACCTAGCCCCCATAATATAGGCTAGATGTGGGCAGCCCATGAGTGAAAAAAAAAGAAGTGTTGTTGAATTTTGGGATCCCATCTTTGGATTTCCTAGTTGGGACCCCTCTTGGTCCCCTATCCTGAGACTTTATGGATAACACAAAAACAAGGGAGGAGGGATTAGTGAGGGTTGCAAGTGGCACCAACAAGGTACCACTTTATGGATAACTTTAATGTGCATAATACTCATAGAATATGTAAGTTGTAAGATCTACAAAAACTTATTACCATGTGTTGCATGGCCTTACATATTTAACCAATTTTAATTTGAAATTTGTTCATGTAGTTGAAATTTAGTTGTACATTAGTTACAATGGATCTTCAATTGCATGGTAATTGATAACTAGTTGCAAAAGAGTTGAAAGTTCTAGATCTAATGGACAATAACAATGCATATATGTGGCATAACCATATGCATCAATGCCATATACTAGTTGTAAGGTAGTTGTTAATTGTAGGTTGCATTTTTGCTAGTTGTATGGTGATTGCCATAAACAATTTTCATGCAATTTGCCCACAAAGTCAAAATACAGTAGACCTTGATTGTATATAATACAATTCATATTACATATGTATAAAGATTCATTTTGCAACTAACATATAGCTATAATATGACCTTATGAATTTTTAACATGGCATTTAATTTTTTAATTACTTGTATTTCCATGGAATAGTTGTAATGTAGTTGTACATTAATTGCTTAAGACACCTAGTTGCATGGTAATGAAGTTTCCACAAACATGATTTTTCATAATGTTATTACATGGAAAAAAAAGGTGGGTAGGTAATAATTATAAATCAATTATAATATAATTATAATTAACTTAGATAATGATTATACAATTATTTTAATATAATAATTAACTTAGCTTATTTAACATCGATTAAGTCTAAGCTAATTAATAGGCTACCTAGATAGGCCTATTTGTTAGGTAGTTAGGTAAGTAGGTGGGTGGGTAAGCCTAGCCAAGACTAACTAACTACCCTACTTGCCCACTTGCCCATGTTTTATCTACCCAGACTTATTTATGACCTGACATTTGGAATGAACAAATTTTTTAAAAATCACCTTTTGAGGTTGTGGTCCATTGGTTAAAGACTTGGTTTATTTTCACAAAGGTAAAAGGTTAAATTCCTCATACTTGCAATGTATTCACATGTTAGGCTAACCTAAAATAAATTAAGTACCATAAGGTACAATGGGGAGCTTCAAGTAGGGTAGGTAGGTTGCCTACCTATATACATATTGGACTTTCAGGGCATTCTTAGTGTTGTTGGAAAGCCCTCGTCAAGTTAGATTTAAGAAAGTTTAGTTCACAATTTCTAGTGTTAAGTGTGGGAAATGTTGATTTTGAATTGATTTTGTTGCTGGAAATTCAAATTGCAAAAATTGCGTTTGGAAGGAAAAATTAGATGTTGTTGGAAATTCTGAAAATGTGAAAAAATAAATAATGTGTTCACACTTGGGCCAATGGCACAAGTTACATTAGTAATAATGTACATGGCAATTTTTTTGGCCAAAAAAACCACTATTTGAAATTAACTACATATTGACTATAATCAAAACATTGGCAAAAAAACCACCAATCAAAATGGATGGCTCCAAAATAATTTGTCCAAAATGGCATTTTGGTTAAGCTAGACAAGGGGGCAAAAAGACCAAAAGGGGGGGGGGTGACTAATTCTTTTAATAAAAAAAAACTGTGATTTCTTGTAATAAATACCAACATCATAAATTTGACAATGTATTACATTTGCAAAGTAGGATAATAAAACTTTAAGAAAATGAAAATTGTTTAAACAATCTTGAAATACTATGAATTTATTAAATCATGCATGTTTTTGTAAATGAATATGTTGTAGGGGTTACAACTTTCTTTCAATGTGTATTATTGTTTAAATTAAGTGCATGGGAAGATGAATGACTTGTTGCCATATAAGCTTTATAAAATAAAGGAAAGCAAAGAAGGTGACAGTAAAAAGGAAGGAAAAAAAATGATTTAGTTTGTGGGCAATACACGAATGATTGTTGTGAAGTGTGACTTTCTATCCCTCTACTCCCGGTTCTATGAAGTGACTATATTTGAAAGTACATATATTACTGGTGAAGGAAAAATGTAAATGTATTTCTAGACGTTAAATTGCGTTTGTAGTTGAAACCAAGTAACTTGCCTCTTATGCATCATTTACGATTTAGAATTAATAGACCTATTTTCCAAGCTCAAACACCTCAAATCCTAGAATTTTATGTCAAATTGTCATTCATTTAAACCAACCTTTAAGGGTTCAACACCATGTTCAATTTAGTCACAGACCACCAGTCACTTGACATATTATTCCTAACACATATGTTATTAAAATCTAGCTTGCCTTAGCTCATTAGAGAGTTAACTACAAAGCGCACCTTGCTACTAAATCTTAAACTTTGCAACTAAACCAATAAGAAGTTGTGCCACCAAACCCGAGAGGGTTTGTGAGATTTCTTTAAGATTTCAACTTCCCGACACTATCCCTACTCACTTCCATTTTTTCAAAACTATTACAAATGTCCATTCTATTATCCTTTTTCTTACCATCTACTAAGACTAATCATTCTTTTCTTCCTCAACAAGGATGTGGGAATAACCTCTCTCAAGATTTGAATTGAAAATTATGTTCAAAGAAAATGAGTAAGCCACCAATGATTCGAATTCGCCCTCTTAAAAAAAATGAGAAGGAAGGATGTGAAGGAAGATCCCAACTTGGTGGCCAATGGAAGGTTCCATTGTTTGGTGGCCCTTGAAAGGTTCCATTGTTTAGTGGCCCTTGAAAGGTTCCATTGCTTGGTGGCCAATGGAAGGTGAAGGATAAACACCTTTTCACCTTTTCCCATTTTTCCCCCAACAAATTTTATTTAAATCTTCAAATTTTTTCCTTTGACCTTAAGGTCTTACTTTACCATGGTTCTAGGTCATTATTTACGCATTTCATTCCTTTTCTTTGACTTGTAAATTACGACTAGACATCTCAATGTAACAAGTCCTCCACACATTCATTGTTGATTTGATTTTGATTCAAGATTTGATTTTTTTCCTTTCCTTGAAAATATGGCATCGTGCATGGTCACGTCTTACGGTCCCCAAGCCGCTCAAATGAATGAAGAATCACCTTTGGAGTCATCTCTAAATTTGACACTAACGCTGCATTTTCGTGATGAAGATCCCGAACCTTGAGAGGTGCGTGCTCGTCTTGAAGTTGAACCCCCTTGAGCTTAGTACTATCGTATTTTTCCAAACTCTCGCACCTTGGTGATCTTGTTGCAAATTGACCTTGCTTTTGGTGATGAACTTGAAACCGTCTGTGAAGGTTGTTACGAAACTAAAAACATTTCTATCTTCGCATAATCTTTAGTTCTTGGCGTTGGACACTATCGTTGGTTGCATGGTCTGATTTGTTGACTACCTCCTAATAGTAAGGTGGACTACTTAGTTTGCACCATTTGACGCCTCTTAGATTTCTTGCAGTTATGAACCATCACTATGGCATAGTTCAGGATTCAACATGTCATTGTAGTTCCTTGTTAAACTTATCCATAATCTGAGTAGATGTTTCATTCATTATGAAATTCTTGTTACCATTGCCACACTATCACACTATTTATTTAATTATTACGTTGTTTCGAATTAATTTTATGCTTATAAGGCTTGAATATTATTCCATTTCTATTGGACCTTTCATTGACACCCTTCAACAGTTTCATGAATCTCAAACATTCTTGCTACTCACTAAATGCTAGAACAACACCAATGTTTTGTTAAACACCACAAATTTTGGTGTCTATTTCTACCCCCAACCCTCTAGAGATTTTTCATCCCTAATTACGCAATTGAGGTTTTAAAACTATGGTTACTAGCTTTTTGTTGAAGAAAAGAACTAACCCAACATCTTATTCACCAATATCGTATTTTGGAAAAGAAAACACTGTCCGTGCAACCATGCGCGTTCATCATTCCTTATTTTAGTTTGAAGTTGCCAAAAACCCTTAATGACCTTCCCACACTCGAATAGCCTTGATGTAATTTTTAAAAATTGAAACTATCGCACATGGTTGTGTCAGTATGACTCACACTTACAAATTGGGTGTAAATTGAGATGGGCAAAACCATAAAAGATGATGGCAATTTTTTAAAATTTAGAATTATAAAAAGATTCCCATTTTTATGTAGTTGATACATGGTCAAAATTTAGTTCTTGATTGAATATTTCGCTTAAATCAATTGCATGTTAATGGTAAATCACATGTTTTTCAACCTATTATCACTATGTATCACATCAAAGTTTTAAAAACCTTGAGACTTTTTTGTGCATATTATATAAGAATGCATGGTTCACATTATTGTGTATTTGTGTTTCACCTTTTCATTCAATAATTACACTTTTAAATTTAATGATTTATTCAATAATACAATAATTATATTTCAATAGATGAATATACATATCATGATTGTAATTTGTTTTAGATACATAACAAGACATTTTGGGTTTTGTGATTGACCTTTACAACTACATACTAATTAAAAAGGACATATGCAACTAGTGAATAGTGAGTTGTCAAACCCATGTCATTTCATCCATTTATGTGAAGGATGTTCAGTTGTAAAGCCCAATTGTTTTAACGATTAAAATGTTAAAATTTTCTTATAATAATGAAATTCCATGTCATCATTACCTTGGTATGACATGTAAAATGCATGCCATATCAACTTAGTTGTTTTATTTGACTAAATGTTACAAAAGACACCTTAATGGATGGATGACATGTGCCAAAAATCTATGAACACGTTATGAATCATTGCACATGACCAAAAGTCAACCTAGTTTAACCCATGTAGCTAATGTAGCCAAAAGTCAACCTAGGTTAATTAGTTAACATAGTTTAACTTAACTAAGTTAATTACCTATGTTAGGTAACCTAGGTTACCTAATCTAAGCTGGGTGGCCTAGATTAAAAATAAATGTTGGACTCCTAACCTAAGAAACTTATATTAGGCTACCTAACCTAAGCCAAGTGGCTTAAGTATTATAGGTTGTAAAGTGAAGATTTGAACCCTTCACATTCACTTTGGGGTTCAAGTCCTCATCCATTACATTACTGCATATTTTTATATTAATTATATTTAACATAAAGTTATAAAACTCAAAAGTTTTAATTTCAAATTAACCTTGGCCACTTTAAGTTAACCTAGGTCAACCTATTTACTACCTACCAACAAACCTAAACCTATACTTACCTAGGTTGACTTAAGATGAACTAGTTTATCAACCTATATTATTTATTAACCTAACCTAGGTTAACCTAGGCATTCTTAAGCTCAAAAAAAACCTAGGATAATTATGTTGTATCTAGTTACATCATAGTCGCATCTAGTTGCACAAACTTGAGGTGGTTACAAACATGATAAAATAGATTGTAATGAGACTACTTAGGTTGACTTAACAAAAAAACCAAAAGTTAGGAACCTAAGCAAGCATACCTAAGTTGACCTATTAGTAAAAGAACCTATTTTAAGTGTATTTAAACATATTAGATGTAATAATTTTTTATGTATAATTAAGTAACTTATAAGGTAGCATATATTACAAAGTAGGTTTTTACTAAGTAACCTACATACATAGGTTAACTTAATAGGTATGTTAATCTAAGTTAGTGTGTTAAATAGTTAAAAAGTTGAATTAAGTGTCACCTTTTTCAAAATGACTATTAATATTGTAATCATAATTATAAGTTAATAATAGATTGTTTAGTACCCATACACATGCATGTGAATTCATGACTTAAAAAACCTCATGGCACATAAAAAATTATGTTTGCCCTGACAAACAATGGTGCCATAAATTCAAGTCACACAAAAACTTGTGGTGTCATAAAAAATCATGGATGCCATGAAAATTTGTGACACCTTGTTACCAAACGGCATGCCATGTCATCATCAAATGAAAGATTGAGTCATTATTAATTTCAAAGGACAACAATATTTTCAACTAGCTAATAAATGAAATTAATTCATCAAATCAATGACATGAATCATGATGTGAAGTTAATGTCACAAGTCATGAGGTGTTGTGACTACTAGTCAACCTTGTTGCCATGTGGCAAGCCACATTAGCATCACACAACCATAAATTATTATTATTCACCAAAAGTTGCAAGAATCAATGGAATTTTGTTATTACCTAATTTTGAATGATTAAAAATGCATTAAATACAATTTTGAAAATGTGATTTTGTGTAAAACTAGTCGTGATATTGACTACAATCGCAAAACCATAATCCATGTGGCACCACAATGTCCTTTACAATTATGTAGTCATGAACATGAATTTGTAGTTACAATGGTAGTAAAAAAAACAATAGTCATTTTATTAACTAGTTGTAAAACCCAAGATGTGTTGTGATATTTTAAATTTCACATTTTGTTTCATATGAAAGAAATAACATGTTTGGGTGTATTTTAAATTATTGAACCACATTCTATATCCATAAAATTTTTAATATATTTGACATTGATTAATTTTCATAATGTTCATGATTCTGACAAGTGGTAACATTGAATTTGATATGATGGCAATTTTTGGTTTGTATTGAAAATCAAAATTATAAATGAACCAATATGAAAGTCCATTATAATTAAACATTTTAAAAGTAAATTATTGAAACTTTAATATATAATTGTCTAGTATTTTTAATTTAATAATTTAAAATATAAACTAATAAAATTACATTAATAATATTTATTAATTAAGTCGAATATAAAACATAAAAAATAAAAAATTGAAAATTGAAAATTTTGTAATGTTTTAATGGATTACAAATTCAATTTAAAAAATATATATAGTGGACACATTTTAATCAAAATGAAAAGCATATTCAAATTGACATTGAAAATGAATATCCAATATAATATTTTCTCAAAGGTGACAAGTCTACATTATTTTGGTCAATGTTATGATTTTATGAAATTAATTAGATTTAATAAAGTTATTATAGACGTTGAATTCATTAATATCTAGTGGGAAGTGGCATATAATAATCTTTTAATATCATTGCGATGTATGATTTGGGGGTGGACATTTTAATTTTCCCCTTCTAATCACCCTTTCTTTGAAATGGGTAAACATTATTTCCCCTTTTAATTATATATATTAAAATCAATGAAATATATTTCCCCTTTCAACTTTGGTCTTTTTAAAAATAAATTGGGACTAGACTCGTTTAACATTTGCCAAAAAAATCGAGTCTTTAAACCACTATGATTGTTGTTAGGCTAAGGTCTTGACAAAACATCCTAGCAAATGTTCCCAAATCCAAACATTTCTAATCAAAATTCAACAAGTGATTAATCTATGGGATTGAACCAAGGGTTTCCAAGAACCCATGTAATGGCTATGACAGGTGTGGGGACCTTTACAATAGCAAGAAGAGGAAGCCTTGCTTATGCACTTAATCCATGCAAGTTGGTGGATATGGTTAATCATGGCATTTGTTGCATTTGTCTTCCTTTCATTGAGGGTTGAAGGTTTAGGGTTTAAACTTACTATGGTGGATCTAAAACTTCCAAAAGTTACAAGCATTTTCATAAGAGGGCAACGTGTCAATATACAGGAGGTCCCACCAGGATTGGTCTTGCTCTGATGCAGCTCAGAGTTGCAGAGGGAGCCATCATCTTTCTTATTTCTCAGGACCCTTAAAACCTAGCAACCATTCAAGTTTATCTACAAGAGGATTGCAAGCAGAAGCATTCAGGCACAATCAATCATAGAACACAGGTAATTGAAATAAATCCTAATCCTAACCCCTTTTTTGGCACCAGCTTTTGGAGTATGAGGTTTTCCCATTGTTGTATTAAATTGTTCCAGAAACTTGCACTCAAATTGTTGCATGCAAGCTGTACCAAAAATCGGAGTTGTGGTATTAATTTATCAATTCAATGAAGTACAAGTACCTTGGAATTCATAAACAAATGTTGTGTGGTGTAGGTCTCTCCCCTACATTCATCTCATGGTGCATACAGGTGCATGTAGTTGACTGGTTTAAAAAGAAAAGATTGCAATGTCCAAGCATGAACTGACTTGCTGGATCTGATAATGGCATGGCAGCTTCAATGGAGTCTATGTTGCCTTTCAGATAAGTATCCAACATGTGTTTCATGGTTTCAATGCTTGTGTCCTCAAATGATGTGCTTAGTACTGCAACAGGTCGTGGCTCAAAATTACCACCACCATCACACTCCAAGATTCACTGGCAGCTGCTTCAAAGGCCTTCTTTGCACTGGCAAAATCCTTTACATTTATACTACATTCAGAATGATAATTTAGGGTTTGAATTTCATGGACTAGAACTTTTGTTTTTTGCATAAAATGACACTTGTGAGAATGTGATAACAGTGACATTGTGCTAGTGTTTGGACATTTTTGGCGAAAAATCAAAATGAGATTCCTTTGGTATTTTCAAGATCACAAAATATTTTTATTCCTATTTTCCTAGATTGTTGGTCATTAGAGCTACCCTCTTTTTGTAACATTTCTGCAATGACTCATGGATGGGGTGGAACTTTCTTTGAGTGTTGTACATAGATTTATAATTTCTAGGATCAACGTTAATCTTTAGGGCACACACATTCTCAATGTTTCTGGCTATAGGTTGGAATATATGGCTATGCAGCATATGCAGCAAGTAAATTTGCATTGCAGGGCTTGGGAGAGGTTCTTGAACAATAACTTATTTCCTGCAACATTGGCATCCCCTGACATATCCTCTTGATATGCTGATTACTCCTGGTTTTGTTGAAGGTGAATTTTCTTTTTTGCTATTTTGATGAAAAGCGAACCGCATGTTTAGCTTCCATCATGATGAAATCAGTTGCCTTCCTGAAGTAGCATTGTGAAATTTGTTTTGTGAGGATTAAAGAGTTCATGTAAAACCACAGGGATGATTGGTTTCTTTTCTTTGACTCGGGTGGGTCGTTGGCAGAAGGAAAAACCAAGTCTGAGTTGACAAAGAATTTCAAGATCTCATCAGAATCAATGAATGCAATGGCAGTAGCAGAAGTATGTTGAATGGTGTGAAGGAAGGGTAGTTCAGTGTACGCCGCAACAAAAACTTATTCAATGTGAACTTGGCGAAAATAGATGTCAACTTTGGTGTTTTATGACTGAAACTGCAAGGGTACTAGGTTGTCATGTTTCCAATTGAATTGTAACAACATCAGCATTTCCTTTCTGATAAATTAAACTTTTTTAATCCTTAGATTTCAATGGGTATTGTTATCTTCTAGCAATAGAAAAACAGTTTCAACATGGGAAAGAATTCACAAAATCATTCTATCTCTCTGAATTAGATGGCATTGTTTGTGTCAGTGCTGACTGAGTTCTGGTTGATGTATGTTCCATCCCTACGGAAATAGATTATGAGATCTGTATGCCAGTCATTTCCTTCTCATTATCAAAGGTCAGAACATTATTCTAAAGAAACATTGACAAGAGCTCTGATCAGATCCTTCAAAGTGGTGGATCATAGACCAGAGAAGGTTGAATTGGGATGATGGGTGTCCTGTTGGAGTCCTCTTGTTGATGTAGCCAGTAAATATGGTGCTAACAGTTGGTAATTCTAATACAATGGTATACACAAAATCTAAGATATGCATGTCTGCATAACTAGATTTGCACCTTGAAATAACAAGGTTGTCCAAGAATGCAAATTTCAAGGCATTTCAATCTCTATCATGCGTTCCCAAGGCAAATACTAAATTGTATTGGAATCATGTCTCGAATCTACATGTTGAAAAAAGTAGTCATAATAAATAGCTTCTAGTATGAGAACCAACAATGGTATGAAACACAAAGCAACTTATTTCTTCTTTTGTATGAAACAAAATTCAAATTTCTAATATCAGATACAATTATGATAGATTATAGATTTTGGCATTTAACATATAAAATTTAGAATTCATATATTACTATGTCACACAAAAAAATTCTTTTGAGCTTCAATAAAATGTGCATAAATGATTGTGCAAAGCAATGCCAAGCCCTAGTTATATTCCAAAATAATGATCATTAATATGAGTCCACGCCATGCTTAGTGCACAATTTCAAAATGAATGTTCTAAAGTAATGTAAGCTTTGCCATGTCTAATGGGTAGGAACCTTGGAGGTTCTAAACCTTGAACAAATTCATAAGGGTATAACTATTAACCTCTTGGCTATAAAATATTGTGGTTTACAAAAATATTCAAGTACCAAGCATGTTCTACGATTCACAATATTAGGGTATGCAAAAAGTGAGATCATTGCATGTTTTGCCATACACAACATGAGGGTATCTAGAAATGTGTTGGCAAATTTTGGCATATACCATAATTTGGTTTTGCAATTCTTTCTCATATGCAATTATTTAAAAATGTGTGGGTATTGCACATTTTGCTAAACATGCATTTGAATATGGATTGGTAGTTTTTGGTGTATTTGTAATGGAGGTATTGCAGTAGCTTGAGGATTTAATTACTACTTGCAACATGTCCATCATGCATATACCACATGTATGATTGATGTTCAACACAAAATAATTTGCAAAACATCTAGCTTGTTAAAAGAGAAAATTGTATTGATATTAGTCAAAATTGTTGAAAATTAAAAACTATTGGGTTTCTTTTACAAATGCACAACACAAGATGCATTTTGCATACTTATTCCTCGATTGTTGAAATTCTGAATAATTAAATTAGAAACCATCAAACTTGTTTTCTAAAATAAATAAATATCTAGCAAAGAAGTGTTGAACATTACTTGCATGTACAATATTCAATATCCATAGCACCAACCCAAGCCACCTTAAAACCAATAAAATGTTTAAGAATTTGAAATACTTCATTAAATATGTGCACAAAATTTTCATCACTTATTTCAAACACCCTTCAAGTGCCACATTATGCAATATGATCCTTGAGGCCCAATAAATATTTATTATGTGAATAACCATAGTCTCCTTAATTCCATAGTTGGGGAAATATATATTCAATTTTCAACCTGTGTATGGAAAAATTTATTGTTACCCTCATAATATGTATGAAGGTAAAAATACCATTAATATGTTATGGACAAGATGGATATGTACCACATGTGAATTTTTTAGTTGCATAATGGCTTCATGAATTTAAATGGGGCCTTTTTGTAGACACATGTGTGATGATAGATTTATTCTTGATGTCCATAGTTGGTTGCTTGGAAGGGGGAGGCGGGGCGGGGGGTTCATTTTATATATATATTGAGTACCTTTTACGTTTGAAGCATATTAATTTTTATTTAATATAAATGGGATGAATGGGAATATCTACATTTAATTATCAATAATTATCGTAAAGATTTTCATTTAATAAATATATAATACTAGTGGTACCCGTGACCTTCGGACACCCATGGCTACGCCACTCCAGCCACCCCGAACTTGCAGTGTTCCCGACCGACGTTGTGTGGGTATTAGAACCAACCATGTGTACCCTTAGGTTATCAGTCTGGGTATTTACTCTCTTACCTGACGTGAGAAAACCCAAAACCCCGGTTCTGACATTTTGAACCTTGGTTCCCGAAAGTTTTGGAAATTTTCGAAAACACGTTCCTTTATATAACCGCCAGTTCTTTCGGTAGTGGGGGGGGGGGGGGGG
>Ga0209611_10006772_pt1 | contig 18606 bp, 10 predicted proteins | sample S1TSphgellanicum_3_FD_187693 | JGI IMG/M metagenome (GOLD analysis project Ga0209611, IMG submission 187693) | Host-associated microbial communities from peat moss isolated from Minnesota, USA - S1T2_Fc - Sphagnum magellanicum MG (SPAdes) (version 2) | ecosystem: Host-associated > Plants > Peat... | reverse complement strand
TTAAGGTCAAACCTTTTTACTGGTTCATTCCAAATGTCATGTTATTTTCAATGTTGTTTGTATGTTTTCAATGTTTTAAGTGCATCTTGTTATATAGTCTACAAGATTGAAATGAAAGACAAAAGATATGGGACAAAAATTTTGTAGTCACAAATTAATTTGCAACTACAAAAATTATCCCATATCTTTTGTTTTTCTTTTTTAATGTTGTAAATTATATATTTAAATGTGCACACAATGAACGTTTTAATCACAAATTAAAATAAAATCCTCCTAAAAAACCAACCTACCTACATAGGCTTTACTTACCTACCTACCTATCTACTTATTTTAAGCCTATTTTATCTACCTACCTAATTAACATACATACCTACCTACTTACCTATTTAGATACCTACCTACCCACCTAACCTATTGACTTACCTTTCTAACCTACCAACCTTATGAATATAAGAAAATTGTATAATTCATTTAATTCATTTAAAGTAGTACCTACAGATTAATACTTAACCACACCCACTACCAATTAACCTAACTTACTACCTACCAATTAATTTAGTCTATTAATTAAAGTAATTTATGTTGCACTTAGGCTAAGCCCACATGGCATTTATATCTAAACTTAGGTTAAATTTGAACTCAATATTGGCTAAATTAAAAATTGATTGAATTCAACATTAGTTAAATTTGGCTAAACTAAAATTTAGCAAAACATTGATTGAATTCAAATTTGTTTAAACAAAACATTGGCTAAACATTAGTTATTTTCAAATTTGATTAAAGCTTAATTCAACCCATATTTGAGTAAACCTTGGCTAAATTCATGTTTGACGAAAACTTTTGCAATTTTTTTTTTGGATAAAACCTTGGTTAAATTCCAATTTGGCTAAACCTTAGTTAAAATCAAATTTGGCTAAACCTTAACCAAACTCCAAATTGGAGAAACCTTGGCTAAATTCTAAATTGGCTAAACGTTAGCTAAACTCAAATTTGGCAAAACCTTGGCTAAATTCTAAATTGACTAAACTTTAGTTCAATTCAAATTTGGAAAAATGTTGGCAAAATTCAAAATTTGGTTAAATATTGGTTAAATTCATATGTGACAAAACTTTGGCTAAATTCATATTTTGCAAAACCTTAGCTACACATATGTTAAACTCAAATTTGGCAAAGCCATAGCAAAACTCAATTTTTGGTTAAATATTAATTAAATTCATATTTGGCAAAACCTTGGCTAAATTCATATGTTTGTTAAACATTTTTGTAAATTCAAATTTGGTAAAACCTTGGCAAAACCCAAAATTTGGGTAAATATTGACAAACTTCATATTTGGCAAAACTCAAAATTTGACCAAATTCATATTTGGCAAAACCTTGGTTAAACATTGGAAAATTAATATTCATTAATAAATAATTAATAATTATTTATTAATAATTATCTAATAATTAAATATATTAATGAATATAAATATTATTAAAATAGTTAATTTACTTGTACTTAATAATATTTATTACTTATTAAATAAAATATATAATTAATAATTAATAATTGGTATTTTTATTTTATTATGTGTGTAATTTGCTTGCCAAATAATTAACATAACTTAACTATGTACATACATGTCAAATGTACATTAAAATTAGAGTTTTTTTCAAAATTTTGATTTGGTTATGGTTGTCAAACGATCTTGGAACTCGACCTTGCAACCAACTTCAGTTACCTTTAATCTTAAAACCAAGGGGGTTGTTTCCCACTCGGTTCTAGAACTGGCCATTCCTAAGTAAATTTTGGTTTAGTTCTTTAGAATTGCCCTTGGGTAATTCGCTAACCTAGGTACCTAGCTTACATTGGGTGAAATTATCCCCTATGTTGGCAAACTTTCATGTGAGAGATCAAGAATCTTCAAGTGATTACAAATAAAATTTTAAAAATGCATAAGGATTACATGGTGGATGTTGAAAGAAACAAACATGATGTGAAGGGGGACAAACATAGCTAGAAAGTCATTAAAAAATAATCGAAAAAGTTTGACAATTTTTAGCTTGAAGTGAAGGAGGATGAACTGTACAAAGTGGTATTGATGGTGATGTTTTATTACGCTTTGAAATCAAGAGGATGATGAATTGTCAACAAATGACCACACAATTGTTGAACTTTGAGGATTTGTGTCGTTGAAATCTGAGAATTTGGGCACAAAACATGGAATTGAAGATAAGTGAAAGTTCAAGTCTTCAAATAATGGTGCGGGGTCAAATTGTGTTAAAAGGAGTTAACATTACCATAACCAATGCGGTAATATGTTTATTTAACATGTTTGCAAGTCTCAAAACTTAATTTTAAAAAAATTGTGTTGTATTTGTATGCCCACCTTTTTAATATATTAATCTAGCATCAAAATAAATTTGAACGTAATCCAATTAATATAAAATATCTTTTAGCATTTTTAAAGCCCAAATCTTGTGATTAATTAGCACACAAAAATAATGAAACAATCTAAAATATTATCTAAAAAGTATTTAAGCACAATGTTTATAGAATAAAAATTTGTCACAACTTAACTTAGGACATCATTGTGGGCTCCTTTTATCACAATTTGACCTAGTGAAAAAAATAGTTAAACCATCAACTTATTTGTTGTTTAGAGCACCCATACATCATTTCAAGTTATTAGTCATTCAAAAAAAATGTGAAATAGTCCCATTATATGTGTTAGTTTTCTAACTAGATCCTACTTTTACATGTAAAACACAAATTACATGTGAAGTTTATACCCATTAAAGTTTTGTTTAATTTTATTTTGAAATCCATTTAAAACAAGTTGAATATCTTAGTGAAATTTGCTCCAATTGCATGGTTGTAAGAAACATATGACATCTAGTAACACCATACACACTCCTTGAGCTCCTTGGCTTGTTCTGCCATTTTTTGGGATCAATGTACATAAGTTGGATTAATTTACAATGTAAGGTGCCATGAAATTTCTTTTACATGTTTCCTTTCTTTATTCTTATTTAATTATCCTACATTATGGAGTCTTGCATTCATGATTACATGCCCATGATTTTGTTAAACTTTTTTTGGGATTGTGTGTGTTCAACAATGACAATTGATTATACTACATAAGAATCCAAGAAGCCACATTTTATTCTTCATTGTTTTGATGTATGTCTCCTTTGCAATTGAATAAATTGACATGTTATACAATTTGTGCCAAATTCATGTTTACTTTTGAGTTCATTATAACCCCAAGTTTCAATTGGATTTGTGAATTGTGAAGTTACAAGGAAAACAGACATGATTGCAATTGCAAGTTTGTGAAAAAACAATTTTGCTACTATTATAAAGCACTTTAGTTGTGAAGGGGTGTACTAACAACTAGGAGAAAGTTGCACTAGAACATACATGGTGAATATGGATGAATAAGAAGCCATTTTTTCGAGGAGGTTAAATTTCATATCTTTAGTGGTAAGAAAAATAGTATATGCATTGTGATAAGAAGGGGTAGTGTATGGAACATATGTATGGCCAAGTAGTTGACCCTACTGAACAAGTTTTGTTATCAAACAACCTTGTAATATTTGGTCTTCAAAACCTTTATGATATGACTAATAAAGTTGAGCATCTTCATGTTTAGCTTGGGTCTTTGAGTCTTTTTGGCAAGGGTTGTTTTGTATATGCTTTCGAGTTTCATCCTTAGTGTCTATGTAAAACTCTAATCATTAATGACTATGGAAAGTTCTAGTCAAATTGATGTTTATGGAAGCTTTGGTCATTAATACGTTTATGTAATTTATTGACAACTAATGCATTTGCATGTACATGTAGTTTGATTCAATATACATTTTTTAAGTTAGGTATTATGCCCCCAATTTGAATGTCAACTTGGTGTTCATAAACCAAGGATAACAATACTTACAAATAAAAATTAAACATACTTGTAAGAGAATATTTTGCAATCATGAACATTCATTTGGATAGTAATGACCTTTAGTGCTTTTGCCTTCACACATTGAATATGGTTAAATAATATATCTTTTTCATGCTTCAGTTTTGTGACATTTATGAATAAAACATGACAAAAGCTTTTTTTTAGACTTATTTATCTTTTCAATTTCATAAGGGGAATTGGAGTCAATGGGCGACCCAAATAACTACATTTTTGTCAAAATGACCAATCTTTCTATTTCTTACATATGTTTAAGCTCACCTCTTATGGATAGTTACTTCTTTAATTCAATGTTTATGATATTGGCATCCAAACAAAGGTCCAACTATGGTCAAAAATTACAATTATTATATTTTACTTGTCAAGTTTCATACATGATAGGAATGTGATTTTTTAATGTATATATAAGTATGTAGCCCAATGTGCACAAGATCTATCTAGTCTTTTCTAGTGTGAAAGGAAAAAACAAATTAAGTTTCATGTGTTAATAAACAATTGACCAATTGGTCAAAAGTTCCAATCATAACATCAAAAAAAAAAAACACATACAAAAAAATAGAAAAAAAAACATAAATTTTTATATATATATATATATATATATATATATATATATATATATATTCAAAGTATAATGCAAAGATGGCTGAATTTCAATGTTCAAAAGTTCTTAAACATCAACTAGCAACTATATGGCTAGTATTGTTTACATGCAATGCCTGATTTTGATATGATATGCCCATATCAAAATCAAAATCTCATATCAAAATTAGGCATTGGATGCTAATAAATCAAAGGTCTAAAACTCACCATAAAAAGAAGTTTGTAAATTAAATATGAACAAGTAGAAATTAAATTGATTGAGATTTCAATATAGTTTGCAATTGACCAAGATTTCATAATCTACAATGTGGTTGAAAGTCTTACATCATTAGCAAAATTTTTTAAAAAAATCCAATGTTTTTTTAATGGTGGAAAAGTTCTAGTTCAACCAACTGATGGTTCCATGTCTATTGTGATGGTTGTTGCAAGTAAATATCAAATGGTGAGCTCTAGTGATTTGAATGTGGTCTAAGAGCTTTGCGAAGTGTTTTTGTAGCTTCTCCTTGTCATAATCTAATATGCCAACATTAATTGCAAGTCACATATCTATGTCAACCTATTACACAATGTTCATTACATTGTGTTGACACCAAAAAACAAAGTAAGAAGAGGTTTACCTTGTTTTTTCCTCATGTGACAATAGTTATATCTCCTTTGAAAATGGTAAAAAGGAATCAATTACAATTGCATGTTCCAAGTAAACCATTCGTGAAGCACAAAACATTTCTTTTGGGACTTCTAACGTTAATAAAAAATTTGTGGGTACTTAATTACATAAACACCTACCGGTGTTCTCCATAACATAGTTTCCCCTTCCCCCACTCATAAATTGTTGTGTGCAAAAGAGAAAAATATCAAGCTTGAAAATTGTTGTACATACATGAAGTCCATATGAGTGGTTAAGTGATTGTAAAATTTTGATTTCTTGAAACTGATTGTAAAGAAGGTTTTTTTGTCTTCCATGCTATTGAAAATGATCACAATGGAAATTTTTACATGTTTCAATATTCAACTAATCTCTAAAATACAATTTGGCATTTGAATCCAATTGACGCCACAATTTACACTAAGGAATTTTGTTCTTTGCAACCAAGAAATTTATGATTACAAGTTTTAAATGACTATATGTGTGACTTTAGTCATAAAATATTACTTTGAATCTTGTGTAAAAAATCATAATCATATATTAGTGGGGCATGCGACTAATAGATGATGAAATGGTAACAAGATGGGGGATGTCAGTTTTCATCATTTTTATTTCATTTATATGTCATTTATGACTAGTGACAAAGTGACATGGACATCCAATTGTCATTACAATGAAATGACTACAAATCATTTAATATGAACATAAACAACCCTACCCCTTGACCTACTTATTTAACTACCCACCCACACACCCACCTACCTACCTACCTACTCACCCACCATCTAAATGCCAACACACCCACACATGACCCACCTACTTACCTACCAACCTAACCACCCACCCACCCAACCATCCATTTACTTACCCATTCACCCACCTACCTACCTCGTTAACCTACTTAATTGCCTACCTACTTTTTATTTCCTATTTCCTTTAACCTACCTACCTCCTACCTATCATCCTACAACTTACTACCTACCTCATAGTTTTGTAATGATATGAAATAAACACGTGAAATAAAAACTTGACCAAAATTGGACACCTTTTGATATTGTAATCCATTGGTAAGTACTTGGCTTATCATTGTGAAGGTGAAAGGTTCAATTTAATACTTGCAACCTATGTGCATTCCTAAAGGGTTAGGGTAAATAGGTTAAACTAAGATAGTTATGTAGGTAGGTTATGTAAGGTAGGTTAGGTAGGTTAAGCTCCTACCTACCTACTTACCTATTAAAATTATTTTAAAAATAATCTAAAAAGGCATAGGTATAAAATGAGTAATCAAAAGGTCCAGTGTTAGCCAATCATATTTTAGTCATTCATTATATGATACCTCAACATTATATATGGCTTGTCTTCTATGACTTGTCCTTAATGACTATAAGATGAAAAGTGTCACGTCGAACATTTAATGACTACTTGTCCTTTGCTACTTGTCTATTACAACTAAGGGCCTTTAGTCATATGTCTAGTATGACCACAAAATCAATCATATATGGAGTCATAGATTTAGGATTTTTTTCTAGTGTTATGTACATAAGGTTACAATTAAGCCTAATGGATGCAAAGTTGATGAATGCAAGGCAATAATGTAAATTTGTTTTCATCATTATTGTAAGGAAAAAAACTTGTTGATCAATATATGTTAAATTTTGTAAAGGAGCAACGTCCAAGGTAGTGGAAATGGTGTTTTTGGCTTGCAATGACAAATTTTCACTTTCAAAACCACCAAATGATTTTAAAATGTGGCCTTTCAATCAAGTGATAATCAATATGGGGGATATATGGTCCCAATTAGGTTCATATCATGACCCTAACCTTAGTCACACACCTTGGGCTTGCAATCAAGGTTAAGACATGAGAAGGGAAGCAAGTTGGGTGAGTGCCTAGGATTCAAACACACTCCCACAACACCTACTGGATTGTGCAAGGAAATGATCTCAACATTCCCAAGTGGATTTCCCAATTTGGGAATTAGAATCCCTTTAGGATTTTGAAAATTTTGGACCAGGTTTAAGGGAGCAAACCTTGTCCAAATTGGGTCCTCTTGAAACTAATGTAAAGGTCTTGAATACCAATTCACATTTTCCATTTTGAGATTTGAAAAATCTATTATCATAAAAAAAATGGCCAAGAATCAAACTACTAAGTCAAAGGTTATTGTGTGAACCAAATTGTCAAATGAAAGGTGAATAATCAAATTGTTGACCTTGACCTAGCAATTTAACTCTCAACCATTAAAACTTGAGAAATAAGGGTCAAATGACCTTGAAATGCAACATGCAATATTGGGTTGGGAGTTCTTTTCAATGGCTATAATTTAGCTCTTGAAAGTTCCCAAATCAAAGTCTATATGTGAGGGTTATGAGGTCATAAATTTGTAGGACTCATAACTTGACAATTTCAAAAAAAATTGTCATTTCAGTGTAATCTTTGTCGCAAATCACAAAGCACACAATAGGGAAAAAAATGATGACTCCTCCCAAATTCATATCATGGTGTGTCTTGCGATTGAATTGCATGTGACTTATTTTGATTCCAATTTGCGTTAACCACACTCTTTCTTGGTTTGTGTAAATTGATTTCATCTTGAGTTAAATATATTGAGTTTGTCCTAATCCTAGCCCAAAGTTTTGTGCTTTCTTTCTTTGTGAGAGTTAAAGAGCATGCCTTAGGTTTGCATTCTATTACAAAACAATGAATTGACTATTTTTTTACCTCCAATATTAAAAGGGTTTCAAAATAAACCCTTCTTTTAAACCTAGGGTTATTTTTTCCAACATTTGGATTGCAAGCAAATGAATTGCATAACAAATTGCAAACTTTCTAATTATGTCAACTTTTTTGTAAAAATATGCAAATCCCAAATTCTTCATTGTCATACTAGAACAAAGAATTTTGTCCACCACAATAAAGTTTCAATATCATGGGAAAATGAAAAATTGGAAAAAAAATGCCAAAGCTTTAACTCAAAGGTAATGCCATCTAGAATTACCTTACTCTTGCATGCTTGCCAATTTTCCTCTTATTTGGAATGGGTGAACATGTAGTTATTTCTTTTTAAACCTTTTTTTCTTTTGGAAAGGGTGGCAATTGTTTTTGCTCACCGACCTCCCTCTTTTGGCCTAGATGAATATTTTACTTTCTTTTCCTCTCCATCCTCCATGTAAGGGGTGAACATATATTTTTCTTTTTCATCCTTTAATCTCCTTTTGTTTTGGCATACATGGATGATTCTTATTGGTTCTCAAACCTCCCCATCCTTTTGGAAAGAGTGAATAATTGTTTTGCCCTCCAACCACATTATCTTAAGAAGAATAGGCGGGCAATCTTTTTCTTTTCCCCCAACCTCATGTTCATCTTGAAACAACAAACATTTATTTAATTTTTCAACCACCCTCTCCTCTAAATTTTTTTTAAAAAAAATCCCTCACCAATCACCCTCTCCTTTGGAATTGGTTGACATTTTTCCTTTTTCCTTGCAATCATCCTTTCTTTTGCAACTGATAGATAATTGAAATTTATCCTGCCCCCAACTAACCACCCTCTCTTTTGGTGGTGGAATTTGTTTTTCTTTTTGTGTTTCCTTGCAATCATCTTCTCTTTTGGAATTGAGACCAAAGAATTCCCTCCCTTAACCTCCTCCTCTTTTAGAATGGGTGGACATTTCAACAGCCCATCCCCAATCCTCTTCACAAAAAGAACCACCAGAAATTTCCTAGTGTATTTGGACAACACATTATTACAAACATTAATATGTCCACTAGTAGGACATCAAGCCTTCCAATTGCAGAGCAGGCTTTACAATTTTGGTGTTGGGCCATGTAAAATCCACCTATTGTTAAAAGAAAATTTCCGGCGGATCTTTACACTAGTTACAGCCCTCAGTCGAGGGCATTACAGAAATTGGAATGCACTCAGCTAGTGCATCACTCGGGTGCTCATTTCCATAATGCCCTTGACCTTAAAGAAACCCTAAAGAAAAACTTGGATAAAGCATGTGAACTCATGCATACTGAAAGCAATCTAATCGGATTTTGAACCACATACCTATTCACCAATGGACCTGTGAAAATCTCAAACATCTCAACTAGTGAAAGCAAAGCATGCTTCTGCCAAATAAATCAAAATATCACAAATGAACCCAGTAAATCAAGAAACCAAACCACCCACACAACAACAAATGATATCATCAAAGTTTCTACCAAATACATCACTTTAAATTGAAACTTACTTTGGACTTCTTCAATTTAGCTGTGTATCATGAAAAAAAAGCTCTCTTTTTAAAAAAAACTTTTCTCCGTGACCAGGATGAGTTTATCTCAGATTAGCTAAGCTTTCTATACATATTTAATGGAGGATTTAGCTAATCCTAGATTTGAAAACCTTTGATTATACTATGACATTCAGCCCTCCTGAAAATGCTCTTGGTAGTTGGCTCCATAAAGTATTTGTGAAAAGAGGCAAGTGTTTACTTACCCAACTTCATGTAATCACATTTGGTGCCAAAAGATGTGATGATAATCTCCCACAAAGTATATACTCAGCACAAGACAATGTCTTCTTGTGTGAGCTACTTGTGCTGCCACCTGCATGTGACTAGTGTGGCTTGCAGTCCCTATTTTGACGTTGAGCTGTGGATGCGGCAGTGGTGGTGGCGGCGGCAGAGCTGCTGCTACCATTTTGTGTGTAGTATTGTTTTGGAATGTGTGCAAAATTTAGGAGAAGAAAAAACTCTTGTTATGCATTATATAACTTCTTGCGTATCCTGCTGAAACTGTTGCTGCCAGGTTTCAGACGTCGTGGTGGTGGTGGTGGTGGTGGTTTTTTTCGGACATAAGATGCACCCTTTGGTCGTAGACTTTGATTCCCTGCTGCTGCTTGCCTTATCTGTGCTACTGCATTTGCCTCCATACTTCTCCGTATCACTCCTGGAAAAATGAAACAAGTTGCACCCACAGTTTGAATTGACCTGAGTTTCACGAAAACTCTGCAGAGTAGTATTTTTTTTAATCATTCCACTAATGAGCAAAATGTTTCACAGAGAAATCTCTGCACCCAACACTTTGAAGATAACTTGACAACAATCAATGCAGTTCTAAACCATATGAGACTACTACTGCTACTCACACAAAATGAGTTGACAAAAATCACTTTTCATCTACCTCCTCACTACAAACTGCAATCAGCCCCTTGGAGACATAATTTTTGCAGAATTTAGGGAGGAAAGGTGCAAGATGTACCAGATGGTGATGGAAGGCGGTGAAATCTACAGGATGCTGATGCAGAAATAATTTTGGCAGGTAAAGCAGTTGGGAGAGTCTGCAAGCGAGGGGAGTCCTCATCAAGGCTACTACTACTGCTACTATTGCTGGCCTCTGATGTTGATGTTTGCTCATGGCTACAGTGTCCATCAGCAGATGAGAAGTACGAGTCTTTGTCTGAGTGTTCGTGATCAGCTTCTATTTCTTCACCACTCTTTGGTTGCCCTGCAATCAAAAAATTACATGCAAGACACCAATCACCGTCGGCTAATTAGTTTTCAAGTAATATACGGTTAGTAATAGATGGTGTGGTAACAAATGAATGGATTGCTGATGTTGGTATGAACCAGAAGTCCATCAATTCCTCTATTCACAAAGTTGACAGGGGTTTATTGACACCCAATTGTATGGTTGCCAAACCTTTTCCATAAACATGAAGGTTTTTGGTGCAGTAACAAAAGAATAAATCAACACACCCAAAAAACAAAGAAAAGGGTTACAGGATTAATGGGTTTGCATTGGTTTCTTTCAGTAGATTGTTGCAGAAAAGATGTATGTGGTTTCAATTTCTACTTACGGGATAATTGAGGAGCCTCTCCATACATCCGGGTAACCAGTTTTGAAACTCTTGCTTCACCTTCAACTTCCCTCACTGCACAACAAAAAAAAAAACAACATGAAGAGAACATCTGTCAAGAACAAAAAAATGCAATGTACACATGAGAAACCAATTACAAATTATGTCTGAAGATAAATGGCTCTCAACAAGCAGCATCCCAAGATAAAAACAACAAGGGAAGTTTTTTGATGAGCAAGAGATGTGAAAAAACACATCAACATTGCAATTGTTCAAAATAGATTTGATTGTGTACATTGTTTGTAAAAACCATTTCTTCCAAGTGAGCCAGATCCAACCAGTAGTGCAGTTGCCATCTCAGTGTCTCTTCTTGCAGCAAAATCCAAATTCTCTGTATCCAGAAGTATTCCTGCCAGCTGCCAATTAAAAAACACAGTGCATGAAACATCACTACTTTTATTATCAAGAGAGCAATTGTTGTCTTTAATCATAAAAATAGAAGACATTTTCTATCCATACAGTTTTCCATATTAACATACAAAAGTTGGTTGTTGCAAGAGGGACAGTGTCAGGTACCAAGAGAGTCTTCATGTATCGGGCTTGCAGTAAGCATTGTGCTTCCATTTGTAATTGTTCACCTAGCAGTGTGCACATTGATCCAACCTACAGCACAGAAATTTGATCCCAAATGAAGCACAATTCAGAACTTCTATGACTTAGAGATTGCAACTAAATCTTGTGGAGAAAGACTGTGCCAGACATGCCATAATAAGCAACTTGGCATTTCACACACAAATGGAAGCCAAAACAATTGTGCAGATTCTTGACCTCATTTTTCATGACCAGTAAATCTTGCCCGATGTCTTGTGTTCTAATGCGTCCTGCTTCCATTAATTTCTGAAACTCAACCTGCACAGCAAAATTATGAATTCAATGAAGTTTGAAGCTTGAAAACAGCCCTACTGAACTTTTTTTTTCTTCTCTGTTTCAAACACACATTTTTCTTCCTCTTTGTTTCTCTGTTCAGAACACACCTTTTCTCTGAGGTACTGTAAGATTTCACAATATCTGGAAAAGGTTAACAGATTGCAGTGATGAAAAATCCTACAATTGTTCTGTGTACCCAAAACAGCAGAGCGCATAGAAAGGAATTTCATTTTGGGGCAGGGACAAAATGAATGCAGTTCAGGGAAGGAGGAACCTCATCAGAGAATAGTAATGCATGAGCATCAACACCACAAGCATCAAAAAGCCAAGCTGCATCTTTGTGATTGTGCATACTCTGGCGTGGATTGTTCATAACTGGGACCAAATGCCACTTATTGGCAGTCTTCACAGGAGGGGCGACAGTGTGCTCCATCAACCACACCATCAAGAGTGCGCTTACCATGGAGCTTACTTCTGAAATGACAGAGAAGAATGTGAGAGAAGAATATTTCTATTAAGGCATGAATTTGTTGAAGAAATTTGTCTCGTGCCAAAATGTAGCAACAGTTAAAAGTTGCATTGAAAACAGAAGCAGTGAAAATAAGAACAGAAAAATGGCAAAGGTGGCAGTATATACCACATTCTGCACCAGAGCGGACGATGTGGAAGCAATCATTGTTGTTGTCATGATGCAAGAAGCTGCTGCTGCTTATGAGTCGCTTCTTTTGAGCTCTCAGAAACTTGTTGAAGTGCTCAATCTCACTACACTTGAACAAAAATTTGATTGGTGATGAACAAAGAGCAGCCACATCCTCAATTGTCAAGTTCTGTTCCTGTGGCAACACTGGTGGTGTGTGCATTTCTTCCTGTTTCAATTCCTCGGACTCCATTGACATACCCACCATCTGCTTCTTGACAAAATGTCTGGACTCACCACCCTCACAATCCACAAATACTTCTGCCATATTTTCTTCTTCTGTCTTTTCTTGTCCTGAATCCTCTTCCTGTGAGTCTTTTGAAGCCTGGAAGCATGCTGCTGATGCCAATATGACTGGTTCTTCACAGGTTGTTGTTGTAGGCTGGTTGGAAGAGAGCATGTTTAGGTCAGCGATTGCTGCCATAGCACTACATGGGACTGGAGGAGGAGGAGGTAGTAACTGATGTGATGATGATGCTGTAACATCTCTGCCTGACCCTGCCATTGACCCTGTCCTATGCTGTAAACCCCTATCTAAACTTGATGATTTCTTGAGTTGTGGACTAGAAAACCTTACAAACCTTTCAGAAAAGGATTCACATGCATCATACATAGTTTCTGATGTTGTGGAGAATTCTTGTGATGAAGTGTCAAAACTCCTGATAATATGCACATTGTTGTTGTGATCTTCTTCCGAGACTACCTTGGTCCCTCGTGATGTAGAGTTCCATTTCCACTTGTTGAAAGGCCAGTGGTTGTTGAGCTTTCGTTGTTGAGTTTTTGCAACTTTGCTTGACTGTTCATCACTGCATTGTCCCAGCTGGCTGCTTTGAAAGCTGTTTTTCCTGTGATTTCCTTCCTCAACCTCAAGACTTCTCTCTTTGGTTGTCTCTGAACCTGCTTTAAGAGCCTTTGAGTCTTTCTTCCCATGTTTTTGAGCTCTTATAACTGGTGGCGGCATATCTTGGTTGTGACTCTTGGGTTGGTCCTGACCAACCTGCATTCCTCGTCCATGAGACCCCTTTCCACCACCAAGCTTTAGGCGTCGGAGTAAACGAGAGGTTCGAGACTCAGCTCTTGCACGAGGTGTTGTTGGCAATGACACTGGTGCCATGGCAGCAGAACTGTCCAATTGCATACCAAAGTCTCGCACTGCTCGCATCGATCCACCTAACACAGGGCTTTTGCTCAAGGTAGAAGCATATTCGGATTCAAACAAGAGCATGTTTGCAAGTGTCCTTGAGTGCTCACTTGATATAGATGAGGATGTTTGTAGCCTGATTGGTAACAGTGTGTTTGTATTCCCAGGGAAAACATTGTCTTTCTGAATTGCAGGCTCTACATTGGTGGCATGAACAAAGAGGGTTTTGTGCTTGGATTCACCTTGTGCAATTTGTTGGCTGTTGATTGTGCTCTTCTTTTTGGGAGGGCAAGGTAGAGGTTGTGCAAAAGAATGATTTGAAGGTGGCAGCAGCCCCCCTTCTGACAAAATTAGGCTTGCTTCATTCACATGTTTGACATCAGCATCAAAAGAGCTCAGCATCACACTCTTCCCCAACACTTGGTGCTGGATTGCGTTTGAAGACTGGCTCTCAACCTTTGGCAAATAATTCTCCATGGAATTGGAGGATCCCAATGCATTGATTTGAGCATCACCAAGGAAGCGCTGACTTACACTTGAGAGCCCATCACCTGCCTGTAATGAAGCTGAACATGCTGAGAATAAAGTGTTGTTGTCATCATCATTATCATCATTGGGATCAGTTTTGCAACATGCTGTATCCACTGGCAATCGCTTTGTTCTGCAATGGGAATCCCCAACTTTTGACAGGGTCTGAAGATCAGCAGCGGTCAATGGTGGGCCTGGTGGAATTGGCAGCCTTTCTCCAACAGGTTTCAGAAGCTCAGAAGATTTCCTCTCTTCTTCTTTTTCTCCAGCAGATGGATGGTGTTTCCGTGGAAACTTCTTGAGACCCAAATATGATGATTGCTGCTGCTGATCCAACTTGGACTGCTGCTCTTTCTGATTAGATGCTGGCTGCCATGGCAAAGTGAAGCCTGCCAATGTAATGGGTACCTGCATGCATGCATCCATTTCATTCAACAAAAAATATCTCTCATAAGAATCAAGAAAATCTCCATTCTCATGATTAAGAAAAAAGCAAAGCAAGGTTAAAACTTCTTCATTCAACAAAAAACCTCAGATCGTACTTCTGACATCAGTAGAAGCAAAACAAGCATAATGAGTCAAAGAAAAAAACTCCCAGATGAGAACAAAACCAAAGAAGGAGAAGAGAAACACAGAGGGGATGATCAAAGTAGAGTTAAAAAGAAACTGGCAGTCGTGAACAATTGCTGAATTGAGGACACTAGGTCATCATACCCCACCAACTTGCTCTCACAACCCTATTAACATAATTTGTTGGACACATGAACAACTGTTTGACCTAAAACCCTGGATCTTCTTGCCTCATCACTTTGACAAGACATTTGATGTGAGAAAAAAAATCTCCAACCATGATCCAACTTAGTGTGACCCCATGGTGTTCTAAGAATGCAACCTGGCAGTTGATCAGACAGTAGTCCCCTTCGAGCTCACATAAAAGAAACCAGCTGTCTCTCTGCATTCAGCCTGGAAACTGTCTGGAAAAAGCACCAGTAGCATGTGCAATGCTCATGAAGAAGAAGACATATCAGAGATTCTCTACCAAGCCCATGAAGAAGTAGCAGAGATTCTCTACAAAGTTCATGAAGATGAAGTATCAGAGAGATTCTCTACCAAGCTCATGAAGAAGTATCAGAGATTCCTTACCAAGCTCATGAAGAAGTAGTATCAGAGAGAGGGAGATTCTCTGCCAAGCCCAGAGAAATCATGCAAAACCTATCTCTCTGATTGATCTCTCTGAAGACAGACAATATAATTTCCCATGCTGCTTCTGATCACAAGACCAATCTCAAGAATGCCAATCTATGAACTCAATCTCTCTCTCACTTTGTTGCTTGCTCTCATCAGGCATCGTTTTCTCAGGAGCAATGAAGTCAGTCAACAAAGGGGGAGGGGAAGTTTGTTCCTGATGGGTTGTTGATGTCTGTGTTTGAGCACAATTGCAAACCTTTGGTGTTTGCCACAGACAGATAAAGATGGAGATGAAGAAGGACCCCAAGAGAAGAAGAAGTCTAGTAGGGACGTGCAAGCAGACGGAAAACAGCACCTGATCCATCTTGGAAGCAAGAGTGGAGGTGAGCTCTTTTGCAGAGGAACTGAGATTGCTCCTGAGCCGCACTGCTGAGTTCCACCAACTTGCAGAATCCTTTGATCTCCATGAGACTCTTGTTCTTTCTCCTCCTGTCATCTCTTCTGCTCCACTCATTCTGTGCTTTCCTCTTTCCTCAAACCTCTGTGGACTCTGTATGTCTGTCTGCCGTCAATTCTTTTCTTCTTCTTCTCTTGTAGCTCCTCCTCGCACACACCAATGCTTCGGCATATCATCCTCGGTAGACTTTCATAGTTTGTGACCTGCTGCTGCTGTTGCTGCTGATTCTCCTCTGTACTTCTTCAGCCCAGAAGATCGATCTTGTCCAGAATTTTCTTCAGTTGTAGCACAGAGCTGTCTGTGTGCATCCGTGAAACAAAAGCTTGCGTCATTGCATTTGCGGTCACCTTCTTGTAGGGAGAAACACACACGGACAGCCGGAACAAGCAACTGTTCTTTGTCAACAAAGCTTCTGCAAGCGTCGTCTTCTTGTCTGTGGCGTCGTAGCTGACAAACACAAGAGAGGAGGAGAACGAGGGGGAGGAGGCTCTTGTCTTCGTGAGATAGATTTTGCTGCGCAAACGGGCCTGATGAGCTAAAAAACCAGAGGAAAGAAAGAAAGAAATTCTTCGGTCCAGAACTTCTCTATGCGTGCTCGAGGTTTCCGGAAGACACTCACGCGAACGTCGACATCGTAGTTTCTTTTGTCGCTAATATTGCCGTGCAGAAGATAGTCGATCGATCAAGCTCCCCAACGTCAATCGATCAAGCTCCTTCACAACGACGACGTCGGCTCTTGTTGAAAGGCAAAATGACAATTGACGAAGCACAGAAGAAGAAAGACTCTGCAAGAACCTCACTCTCGACACAAATTCCTTGCGCTCTCATCAGATTTCAACCATACAGTAGTGATCCATTTCCAGAGCCAGAAGAAACAGAAGAACAAACTCAAGGAAAGCAAAACAGACACAGCGTGCGCAGGCTGGCTCCGTCCCTTTGCAATTAAGCTAAAGACTGCCGACGCTGCAGCAGCAGCAGGCTTCTTGGTTTCTTTCTGGAGATGTACACGAGGGCTTCGGGGACGAGGAACTCCATCATCATCAGCTGCAAGCAAGCAAGAGAAGTCTAACACAAAAGCAACTGCAACAAATTTTTATCAAGACAATCAACAACACTCTCGTGATTCTTCTGTTCTTGAGCTTGGATCAATATCTCTTTCTCCTCCACCTACGCAGTTCATAACCTTGAAGAGACAGAAAAAAGCTGCTCTCTCTGTCTAACGGAGAGAAAAACAGACAGAACAGGAAGAAGAGGATTCACTAGTCAGAGCCACAGAGAAGAAGAAGAAACAAAAAAGCTCTTCTGCTGTAAAGAGAAGCAGCCAGAAGCAGCAGCAGCAACAACAACAGTAAAGCAGCCGGGGGAAGGAAGGAACGAAGGAAGGAGGAAAAAGAAGGAAAGACTATTATACTACTGCAGCAACAGCAGAATAATAAAAATCAGCATCAGCAGCAGCAGCTTGTAGCATAATTATTATTACAACTACAGAACACTCTGGGAGTTCTGAAGAAAACAGATAAACAACCAAGAAGAAGAAGAAGAGAGGAGTACAAACAAATAAGCAAATACAAAAAAAAAAACACTTGAGACTAGTGGCATACAACTTCCCACCTCTGACACAAAACACTTACTGCACCATCACTCTCACCGAGTCTGTGTATCATCATCTTCTCACTCTCTTTCTCTTCTCTCTTTGTGTGTGTGTGTGCACCTGCTCTTCTTCTGTGTGTTTTGTCATCATCTCTCTCTCTCTCTCTCTCTCTTTCTCTTTCTTTGTGTGTGCGCACCATCTCTCTCTCTCTCTTTGAGTCAGGACTGACTCACTAGTGTCTGTCTTTCTGTGTCACACAGACTGATCATAAATTGAATGAAGAGCGGGGGGAGGCGGGGGGGTTGAAGTTTTGACCAACTTTTCGTGGGTAGGTATCCTATTGCCGCCGTACCAACCTATGAACTCATGCTCGGCAAATCTTGTCAAAATTATTTAATTTTTTTCTTCGGCAAATCTTGTTGAAAATAATTTATTTTTTATTCGGCAGATCTTGTTGAAATAAGTAATTTTTTGTTTAGCAATTTGTTCAAAACAATTTTTTTTTAAATTTGTTCAGAAAATCTTTGTTGAAGTAATTAAGTTTTTGAAAAAAGAAGAAGAGGGGGGACCCTGTAACCTCAATCTGAATATTTCATTAATTTTGGCAATGGTCTTTAACTATGTTTACGTCCATGAGTTTCAAAGTTATTTCTTTTCTTTTTATTTTTCAAACTTATTTCTTGTTTTGAACTAGTTTTGATTTTTTGGAATTTTGGTAAATTTTTTTCAGTTTTTTTTTTCTTTTCTTTTCTTTGGCTTTGTCCTCTGAAGAATGAATTAGTGTCAAGCATTAGTCATAAGGAAGATACACCAGTATAGTAACCTAGCAGGTTTGATACTAAATTAATTATGAGAAAAATAAAATTCGGGATTTTTGAGAAATTATTATTAAAATGTACTTACTTGGCACGTAACCAAAAAAAACAGTACACCTCTGTAAATTCTTCATGGTTATGTTGGAATCTTAGGAGAAAATAAATATACTAAATGGTATTTGGCCTCAAAGTGCTCCTCCCCCCCCCCCCCCCCCCCCCCCCCCC
>Ga0209611_10006771_pt1 | contig 18608 bp, 9 predicted proteins | sample S1TSphgellanicum_3_FD_187693 | JGI IMG/M metagenome (GOLD analysis project Ga0209611, IMG submission 187693) | Host-associated microbial communities from peat moss isolated from Minnesota, USA - S1T2_Fc - Sphagnum magellanicum MG (SPAdes) (version 2) | ecosystem: Host-associated > Plants > Peat... | reverse complement strand
CACCACAATTAGCAGGAGCAAAACCAATTCGAGAGTTTGCGAGATCGTACTGGATCTGGAAGTTCTGTTGCTGGATGTTGCCGATGATACTCAGCCCTCCTTCGTCATTCTCTCCTCCGCTAGCGAAAGTCAAACACCATATGCCGTCATCAACCTCGATGAATATGTTGCCATCACCCAGTTCAAGGTGCACACCATCAGCCAAATGAAACAACAGTGATGTCGGACCTGGTGGCGGCGCGTCATCTCCTGCAGATGCACTTTCATAGCATGTATCAAGACCGATGCTTGTAGCAGAATCATTCATGAGAGAAAATCCATTGATGTTCAATCCCGTGGATGCGATGAAGGTATCTCTGAACATCGTGTATGGAGGATCCACCAAATACGTGAGAGTCGTTCCGGAATCCAGAATTACGCCTCCAGAGTTATCCGACTGCAATTCGAATGCGGTGGGAGTGATGGGTAACGCGGAGCTTCCGATCGTGATTCCCGTGAGATTCAAGTAGTATAGTTCTGTACCCATCATGGGTGTGTACTCCATGTTGCTGTTGCTCTCCTCCCTGATTCCGAACGATAATCTGCTCGTCGCATTTGGCCGCGCGATTATGTCTGCGAAACAGTAAGTAAATACCTGAGAATATGTGGAAGCGGTCTGCAGGGCAAACGAATATGGGTCGCGGTTGAGTCCAATCAAGCCGGACTCTGCTGTGAAGGACCCAAAGTTCAGTACTCCGCACCCGAGAACCACGTCGGGTATCGCCACCAGGCTCGCGTCGTCAGCTGTAGATGTGAAGATCAACGTTTCTGTCGCAAGATAACCCTCCGAGAAGCTTCCATCACCGTAACCCACGCCGTAAACACAAGAATTGGTCGACGAGCAAGCCATCGAAGCGGAATCCGTGTCTGCGCAACGATCGGAGCTGCATGGGATCTGGGCGTAAGTAGACGAGTTGCCCGGGATGAAGAAGGGAAGCTCTTGAGAGTAACAAATCAAGCACGGACTGCACTGCAACCACGTCAAGCCGCTTCCAGTATCGATGGTCATTAGAGCATTTTGTGCAGGCGAACCGACCTTGATTGACACGAAATACTCCCCGATGCCTTCGGCTGTTACCACACCCGAAACTCCCGAGATTGGCTGCAACTTGCTGTTAGTGTTTGAGTCCTTGGCCAGTCTAGATGGCAGCTCGAAAGCGTCCCGCGACAAATTGAGCTCAGGTCGAAGCAATTTCTTGTTGATGCGCTCTTTCAGCATCTGTAAACGCAATGCATCTCTACTCAGAGTTGCTGCCAACCACTCTCTCCGCGACGTTGTGGTAATATTGTTGTGTTGCTGCCGGTATGGCGAGCTCGGGTGCTGCCTGTGAAAAAGCTCGAATTCGTGGAAGACTGGCAACTCTTGGCCTGCATTGACTGCACCATCACTGGCAACCTGCACCTTTTCAGCAGATGAGAAAAAACAGCAGATTACCAGAAAAATTGCAGAACTCAACACCAAATTTCCTGGATGATCCATATTGATGAACTTGCGTAAAAAAACTTTAGCTATTTTCAGTTCCCAAGAAAAAAATCTAGCAGCTCAGATGGTGCCGGGGAGATCTTCTTCTTCTCCTTCTTCGATCAAGACAAAAAAAATTTGTGAAGAGACTCCAAAAAACTGAAAACACACACACTTGAAGAACTTCACTTAGTCTTTCAAGAAGAAGGGTATGAGATCTCGTGAAGCAAGTTGCATCCTACCATCACCCGGAGCTTGTGCCTAATATATCACACTCTTCTGAAAGGTAGCAAACAAAGCAAGCATATAAGTATTGATGAATAGCAAGCTCAACAAAGATGATGATTAGGAAGCAAGTAGCAAGCAACAAAGATGATGATTAGGAAAGAAAATTGCAAGCAACAAAGACGATGATTAGGAAAGAAAATTGCAAGCAACAAAGATGATGATGATGATGAGGAAGAAAGCACACACCAATTTGAAGCAATGGCGTGTGCATTCAAGGATCTATGGATCTAGAGCTTTTTGGAAACATCAAATTTCTCGAGTCCATGGATACTTCCCATTTTTGGTTTACTTTTCATGTGAGATATTTTTGTGAAATTAGATGCATCTCACATGAAATAGTTATCTAACTTCACAAAAAGTTAGAAGTGAAGTTCATGTGAACTTCTCCCATGAAATGAAGTTAGAGAGTTCTTCTAATATATAACTTTATAAGAACTTGGGTCCTATTAATATAAACTCTTGATATGTTTTTGTGAAGAACTAAAAGTAAAACCTTAAAATGCACATGTAAATTTGCATAGTATCAATTGTTAGGTAAATAGTGGCCACATTGATGTAAATATATAAGGGAATTCACAAAAAAATTTGTGCAATTTTAGACATCAATTTAGTTGCATAATTTGAAATATTCTTAATTATACATCTTTCCTTGGTGGAAAACTATGTGAAGTCTTCAATTTTTTACTTTTAAAACTTGAATGAAAGAGAAAGAATTAAAGGGACATGGAAAATGTTTAGGTATTATGTATGTGATTTAAAGCTTATTTATGCCAATATACTACACCTTTGTACTAGGATCAAAATGTTGTGTGACCACTCTCTAGGAGTTAATCCAATGTGTATTATTCAAGGGTTGCCCTACTTCAACTAGAATCCTAAATCCACAATCTATCACATAGCTTTGCACTAAATTGCCACTTGTATAAAATTGTTGCATTTGTGTGCAAATGAAAGAATGCACATGTTTAGTTTTGCATTTCATTATGTACAATGAAGTTTTAATAGCAATGATAACAATGATATGAACTCAAATAGGATAACTCCAATTTCCCTCTCTAGGCCATATTTCTTTACTCTTCCTTCCTTTGAATGTAAATTATAGTACACAATCTTTTCACTTTTTTCCTTAAGATCTCAATTGTGTTTCTTTTATCAATTTTGTGATGTAGCTAAGGTGGCAATCATCCAAAAGCTCGTATGGTATAGCCAAATTTGAATATTAATAAAATATGATTCAAGGAAAAAACTTTTTGACTATCTACTTGAATCATTATAACAATCTCATGATTTTTAAAGATTCAATGAATTTATTTTCAAATTTTGGCATTTGTTTCCAAAAAAACATTCAATTTGCAACCAAAACAATTCTAAAACTTCACAAAAGTACCAAAAAATTTGCTCCACATGTCCCTTTATGTTTTTAAAAAATGGTTGTGACAATTGATGGCATGTGAAGATCCTACAAATAACAATTAACACCTAAGTATGACTCAACTTGCTTTTTGCCATAGTCCAAGGACTCATGAACTCCCCATGAACACCAAAGTGACTTGTAAAATATGAATATGGTCTTAAGACACGAAAATCAAAGAAAAGTGATGATGTCCATAACTTCTTGCATCCTAAATACAAAGGATTGCTCTCTAGATCTAGGAAAAGGTGTTGTAATTGTGATGATTTTATTATTTTAAATACTTACATGATTCATTGATTAATATGGTGTGATGGTCATTGCAAGTTTCAAATGACAAGTTGTGGAGATGAAAAGTTCAAATTATGGAGTGATGCTTTTAACTTTCTTGCTTTTCATGCCCATTAGCTTCATAATTTGGGAAGTTCATTTTGGAAATCCTTCTTGTTGTAAACCTAAGAGAACTTCTTGGTAATCCCTAAACTTATCGATCAAACGCATGTGACAATTTTTTATGCTAAATGATCCGATGTTGTTGATGGCCATCATATTTTATTATTGTTGAATCGTGGTTAAGTGTTTATCATTTGTGTCATGGACAAAAATTCCATCATTTGAAAACTACTTTCATGTTAACAAAGTTCAAAAACATTAAGCTTTAAACATGAATTCTATTTGAGACTCTTTTGAACACATGTCTCTTGCATATTTGTCAATATAGCCACTTACAAAAGCATAATTCAAAGTTTCAAGATATAACATGATGCCTATGTATGGAACACATAATACATGACAACAATATTTTGCTTAGTTCTACAACATGCTACAATTAATTTTTGCATGTGTGTAAATCATTTATAATTCAAGACCTTTGACCGTGTATGGTCAAATGTTTGTGACACTCTACTTTGTCAAAGTTTCAAGAAAGGAAACCTTACTTAAATTATGATTCATGATTGTTACTTCTAAGACCACCCAATTTGAATCATTATGATTTTCACTATTTCATGCACATTCCATAATCTAGGGAGATGAAACACACTTGAAGCATGTACATGTAAGTTTTACCTTCCTAGTTACAATATTCTATTGGGTTTAGATTAGTTGCCACTTAAAGCATTTGTTAATTCATAAAGTCTGTATATGTTTGCCTCTTGTCACACCTTTCAAGTAATATTTCTCATTCTCATTAACATTGTAATTTTTTACTTTCATTGTTCTCTACTATGTTCAATCCACAATAGAAGAAGGTTATGATCTTACAAAATGTGAAATGCAATTTTTTTGTTATTTTAACATAATGAAATTGAATATGAACACATCATCAACTAATGACATGAAAGAGGTGTTGTAACATGAGCAAATGTATATTTGAAGGCATGCACAAACCTCATGAATGTCAAAAGCATCCTATCATTGATGTTCAAAATGAAAAAGATGTTATTTTGATTGGCCATTCAAAAATGAAACATGTGTTAAATTAGCATAATAGATGATGTTTAAATTTTTTTTTAAATCAACCCTACACCAACCAACCTTCTCAATTTGTTACATAAAATCAAATATCATGAAAATGTTTATAAAATGCTTCAACTCAATTAAATATCTTTAAGAAAGATGATATCATATCATCTATAAATAGGCTTTCATATTGGCCTCCAAATTTCCTTGATTAGGTGAAAGAAAACAAGTTCAAAGCCTTGTTAGCAATGCCTCAATCAATTTGGAGCATTTCTTTACCTTACTTTATTTCCATCTCCAACAAGAGAAGATTCTAAAACCTTAGTTTTGCATCATTTTTTATATTCATATGTCTCAAACTTAATTAATCTTCTATCAAATTTCTCAATGTTATAAAAGACAAGGCTTGTTTTCTTGAAAGTGGATACGATAGTTTGATAATTATCAAGGATGTGCACAATGATCTAGAAGGTGCCACAAATTCATACTTTCATATTATAAGAAATGTAAATGTATAAGGGAAAGAGGGTAGGTATGTAGGTAGATATTTAAGCACTAGACATACATACACAATCTTATATATTATATAGATTTATTATTAAAAATATTTTTCATCCATATTTTCAAAACTATTTTCTTTCAAAAAAAAATTCCACCTCACCATTTCTTTCTCCAAATTTCTTTCAATGGGTTTTTTCTCTCTCAACCTTTTTTTCCTTTTCTTCATCCACTTTTTCTCTTCTTCCTTTCAACCTTTTCATTTTTTTCTTTCCTCATCCCAAACTGGCCTTAACATGTGTTTTTTTATGTTCCTATGTAATTTCACTAGATCAAAACATGTTTTTCATTACTATGACATATTGTAATTATGTCCTCTCTTTAATAATTTAGTCATGGAGGACATGTCTTTGGGCAAGTCAACCACTTTTAATCATACTTATTATCACATGATTATATCACCTTACAATAAATGATTATATCATATATTACATTATTATAATACCTTGCAATCGACAATTATAATCATATTACACAACTGAAATATTTTACAATGAATAAATTTAGTCATAACTAGGACTAAACATGTGTAATATTGTTCATTTTGAGGCTAATTCAATTGTTATATCAAAATCAACCTATATAGGTTGGTAATAGTTACGTACATTGAGTAAGTAGATAGGTTAATAATAAATTGGTGGGTTCATAATAGATTGGTAGGTTGATATGTAATAGGTAAATTAGTAATAGTTATGTAATACATACATAAGTAAGTTAAATAATATGTAGGAAGGAGGTAGGTAATTAAATTGGTGATAGGTCAATTGAAGGTTGATAATCAATGTACCTAACCTACCTACAACCTAATTATAGGTCTTAGGAAAGTCACTCCCTTTACATTTTGGTGGACACCTGAAGTAAAAAGTATTTTGTGAGGGGTATTATTTATTTATTTATTTTTACACCCTATAATAATATAATATTACAATATACAAATTTTTTAACATGCTATTTTTTTTATATTCAACAATAATCATGGAATATTATATATCCTATTTTAACATAAAAGTTAAATTTACATCAAAATACATGTTATTATTTGCTAGAAATCCAAGAAATTATTTTTGAAAAAGAAAATATCACATATTATCCACCATTAGAGGTTTTTTTGATCTTACAAAAAAAAATCAAGGTTTTCTAAATTTTGGTTTATTTGAGGGGGGGGAAGGGGGGGTTGGGGGAGGGGGATCAAATTTGCACTTTAACAAAAATTCTTCCAAAAACTTTGCAACTTTTGGCTCCACAATGAGATTTTTTTCTTGGGAGGATGGGAAAAAAATGGAAACACCCTTTATATATGAATAATTTGTGAAAATAAGTCTCCAAATTATTCATGTGAAAATTACAATATTTACTTGTGCAAGGTTTTCTTCTATATCAACATGTTATACATGACATTTTTGTTTAGAGGCTTTCAAGCTTCCAATTGGCTTTCCCCTCATTCCTCACAATGCATAACCTCTACTTGTTATATTTGTTTTCTACGTACAAAATTTGACAAAAAAATTTGGTTATGGATCTTTCATCCTCCCAAAAAAGGTTATGAAAATTTTACATCCACCCTTAGGAAGTTATGGAATATTATGGGTCACTTCCAAAACTCTAAAAAGAAGGAACTTTTGTCCAACAACCAATTACACCAAAAAATTGGTTATCAAAAATCATTTTAATATTCCTTCATTCAACATTTTTTGAAGTTCCTTTTTTTTAAAATGTCCAATGGTTGCTTGACATGTGTTGTATCACATTAACTTTCTACCTTACTAGTAATCTTAAATAAATAATAATTGAAACCCTTATAATTTTAAACCTTATATTAATTTAATTTTTTCTTGCCCATATTATTCACACCCAATCTTATTTTGAAAAGTTTAATTTTTACCTCCAAATAATATATGAGACCTTTTTTTTCTTTTTGCACATTAGGCGATAATATTTGGAAATGGCCTCCCCAGCTTATAGGTACAATATAGGTAGGTTGACAAAAATGTAAGTAGGTTGTAGGTTGGTAGGTGATGGGAAGGTCTAAAGTTGGTAATAGGTATGTATAAATAAGTAGGAAGGTAATACATACCTAGGTAGGTGGATAAGTTGATGATAAATAAGTTTGGGGTTGGAGTTAATACGTGGGTAGGTAAGTATGTAGGATATAGGTGGGTGGGTTGTAGGTAGGTAAGTATAAAGTAGGTTGGTGATGAATAGGTTTAGGGTTGTTGATAAGTATGTAGGTAGGTATGTATTAGGTAATAAGTGGGCAAGTTACAACTAAATAAAAGTATCAAAATATTGTTCATTTACAGGCTACCTACAATCTACTTATTAATTACATACCTTCCTATTTATATAATTAATGTAAGAAGATTGTTAAAACAAACATGTTTATAATTATAACATGTGGACAAAAACTATAACCGGTGTCGTTTGATACTTACATTTCAAGAGAAACTCAAGTTCCAACTTATTTTCAATTTTAAAATAACATTTAGTTTAAATCCTAGGAATTTTAAAAAATTGATAGACCTTTAAGTCTAGATCCAAATCTAATTCTTCACATTTCAAAACTCTTGATTCACAATTCTTCAAAACAAATTCATTAATGGGTCTAATTCTAAACTAGATTTAGTTTTAACTACCTACAAATAACCTAAAATTGATTTTTTCAATTACAAGCATTGTACAACCAATAAAATTTTGCCACTTGTACCAACTACTCCCTAAATTTAAATAAAGCTTGCATGCTCAAAACAACTACATGTTTAACCCCACACCTGATTTATTATTCCAAAAAAATTGTGTACTTAAAATATTTTGTCTTCACAATCTAACATGTATAACCCCAACCCTATTAATTAATTAAAATTATATTAGGGTTTTGATGCAATTAAAAACATCAAAGGCTAGGATTTAGAAGGTTTAGATAATTCCAAATTTTATTGCAATCCAAGTTTAATGTTCAAATCTAATTAAAAACATAATAAATTTTAATAAAATTATAAGAATCTAGGATTATATGATGCAATAACTCGACCACACTTTAAAAGGCTAAGGTTTAACACAATTAGGGAAATCAAATATTAGGGTTCAATGGCATTAATGGAGACTCGAGGTTTAGAGTTTGAAAATTAGGGTTTATTGAACTTCGCACACCACACCTTCACAAGATAGAAGAATCCAATATTAATGTTAGGATGACCCAACACCCACCAATGCAACAATCCAACAAAACTTGTTATGGGTTTCATTAGTTGGATGAAACTCCATATTTTTTTACTTCCCCGTTGCCCTATTTTTTTTCTTGCACCTACAAATCTATCTCTCCTTTCATGTATTTCTTCTTCTTTTTTCTATGCTTTCTTCTCTTTCTCCTTATTCTTTTTTCCTTTTTTTGTTGTTTTTTCTTTTTCTTTTTCTTTTTTTTCTCTTTCTCCTTAACTATTTTTTCTTATTTCTCTCCTTCACATTCTTCCTCTCTTTCTCTTTATTATTTTTTCTTGTCTTTCTCATTGACATTCTTCCTCTCTTTTGCCTTTCTATTTTTTTCTTTTGTGGTGGGACTTGCTATTTGGAACAAGAAAGGGGTTTGAAGTGTAAGTGTGTGTGTGTGTGTTTGGAACTTTTATTTGGAACAAAAATGGGGTTTAAAGAGTAAATGTGTGTGTGTTGGGAGTTTTGATTTGGAACAATAAAAGGATTTGAAAAAAGATTGTATATTGTTGCAAAGGTTGGGAACTTTAGTTTGAAGCAAGATCATGATAGAATGTGAAGGTAGGTTTGGAACAACAAGGCTTGCTACAACAATGCAACAAAACTTGAAAACTTTTTAAGTGAGGTTTTTTTATAACTATTTTTATTTATCTTTTAGGTTTTTTTAAATTTTTTTCTATTTTTTTAATTTTTCTACTTTTTGTGTTTTTATATTTTTTAATCTATTTTCCTTTGTTTGTGTGTTTTTGGCTATTTTTTCTTTTTATTATGTCTTTCAATTTTTGTTTTTTCAACTTTTGTTTTTTCAAAAAAAATTTCAATTTATTTTTTTTTAAATTCCCATTTTTTCTTTTTATGTTTTTCTTTTAAAATGTTTATGTGTTTTTATTGTTAACAAAAGCCTTGAAACCCTCATTTACTAATGTTTGTTTGTATTTATGAATTAAATTATGTGAAACCACCAAGGATGAATTTGCGGTCAACATAATTCATCTTCCGATATAATACCAACAATTATTCATGTATCACCATGTTAAGAAAGCAACGAAAGCAACTGCAGCTTACTACTAAATTCATGACATTATAAATGAGTAGGTTAATTTTAGAAAGGGATCTAATGTGGAAAGGGAATAACATGTTGTTACTTCCCTTTTTGTATCAACATGGACTTATTGATTTGCATATTTTTGGAGACAATTTTTATGGTGTGGTGCATTTTTCATCTAGCTTATATGTACATAAAAGCTAATTATTTATGTCATTTGGTATTTTAACAACTAATGACATGTGAATGGTTTCCAAAAAATCTTAATAGATTTTTGAATTTCAAATTTGCTTCAAATTCTGCATTAATTCATATAATATTGTTTCTTTACAAATTCAAATTTTGTTGTGTTAGTCAAGCAAAAAATATAAAATATTAACAATAAACATAATGTTCGTTTGGACATGCAATACTTGCATATGGGTATTTCATATTATATTTTATAGTGTTTTTTCCGTATAATATTCACATCAACCTCCCAAACTTTTCATTTGGTTTTTTTTACCAACCATGCAATATTCACATTCATAATTGTTAAACTACATTTTGTAACATTGTCACCTTGCAATACATGCATCATGCTCCCAAATTTTTCGCTAATTTTTTTAGTTGACTATGCATTACCCACATCCATAATCATTAAACTACATTTTATAACATGGCCACTTTACAATACCCACATTACAATCCCAATATTTTCATTGTTTGTTTTCGCCTACTATACAACACCTACATATGGGTCTTGAAATGTTCACTATTGCATTAACTAATTATGTAATATCTGCATACCTACATGTTTTCACAATTTAAAATTCACTTCTATGCGAATATGGCATGTGTCATATCCAATTTGTGGTTTTGGCATAATACCCATGTGAGCATTGCATTTTGGGGTCAAAGGTCCACCTAAAGTAAATTTGGACCAACAAATGTTAGTTTTAACATAACACTTGATGCAAATATTGCATATTAAGTAATTAGTACAACTTGCAATACTTGTTTTGTTTTCCTATTCAAAATTGTAACTTTAAATGTAGGTATTACATATTGGGTAATTAATATAATTCATTAGTGATAGATGAAAGTATTGCATTGTGGTTTAAGGTGGGTTAATGAAATTTATCCATTTAAAAAGCATATTGCAAAATCGTTTCAAAAATGTGTTGAAGTTCCATTCAACCTTGAATACATTGATTTTGGCAATACCCTCATTGACGACAATAATCATCACCTTGCATGGTACCTTTCAAATTCTTTTGTGTGTGAACAATACCAAAAAGATAGTGATTTAACCAAAAAATTGAAAGGGTTTTGTCAAAAGTTAAAACTCTAGCAAGAAAAGATATTAGTTTGCCAAAAGGTGAAAGTTTAACCAAAAAAAGATATTAATTTTGCTAAGATATAAAAGTTTAACCAAGAAAAGATATTAATTTTGCTAAGATATAAAAGTTTAACCAAGAAAAGATATTGTTTTGGCGAAGGATGAAAGCTTAACCAAGAAATAAAGGGGTTTTGTCAAGAGGTGGAAGTTTAACCAAGAAATAATATTAATTTTGTCAAGAAATAGGATTTAGCCAAGAAAATGTGAAGGTTTTGCTAAGAAGTAATGATTTAACTAATAAGTAAAGAGATTTTGTCAAAAGGTAGGAATTTAACCAATAAAAGATATTGGTTTTGTCAAAAAATAAAGACATAGCCAAAAAAATAAATAAGTTCCACCAAAAAATGGAAGTTTAACCAAATAAAAATAGGGGTTTTGTCAAAAAAAAACAATGGTTTCACCAATAAATAAAGAGGTTTTGTTTAAAAATAAAAATTTAACCAAAAAAAGATATTTATTTTGCCAAGAAATAGAGAAAAGATAAAAATTAAGTCAAGAAATGAAAAGGTTTTGCCATAAGATAAAAGTTTAATCATAAACAGATATAATATTTTCCAAGAAACAATGGTTTAACCAAGAAGAGACAAAAGTTTTTGCCTAAAAGATAAAAGTTTAGCCAATGAAAAAATAGAGGATAAGAAGGTAGATTGTTTGTTGGTAGGTAGAGCCTAAATGTAGGTTAGTTGGCTAGCTAGGTCAATAAGATAGCTAGGTCAGTAGGGTAAGTCGGTGGGAAGGTAGTTGGGAGGTCAGGGTTGTGAAAAAAAATGGCCCCGGAAAAAAAAAAAACACATAAGTCAGAAACCAAAAAAAAGTGGACTAATTGGGGCTGGATGAAAAAATGCAGCCCATCCCATGGACAGAACGGCCAACTGGTTCATTGGTGGGTGTTGGCTCACTCTGGCCCAGCATTAAATGATGTAACCCTAGGGGATTTAGGATTTTAACCATGGAGAGAATCAAGGTTAGGGTTTAATGGCGTTAGAGGAAAATCCACGATTAGGGTTTAGGGTTTAGCGTGCTCTGCACTCCACACTTTAGGATTATTTGGGTTTAACACAATTTAGGGGAATTAAGGATTAGCGTATAAGAATTAGGGTTTAACGAGCTCCGCATTCCACGCACTTGCGAAAGGCTGTTCTTCTTCTTCTTGGATCTTGAAGGTCGGAGGAGAAACGAGGGAGTTCTGTTGGTGGTAGTGCGGTAGCAATGAGTCTGGAGTTGAAGATAAAGGGGGAGGGGGAGGCCAGTGCGGTAGTGGTATCGCAATCGATTACGGAAAAGACAACAGGGCCTCGGAGGTATGTGAGACAGTTAGTACCGGATAGCATACTGAAGGATGGTGCGTTGAAGAAAGCCATGGCGGTTCTTCCGTCGAACTATAATCTGGAAATTCCCAAGACAGTATGGAGAGTGAAGCAGGCAGGGGCTAAGAAAGTGGCCCTGCAGTTCCCAGAAGGCTTGCTCATGTACTCGCTCACCATCTGTGATATCCTTGAGGAGTTTGCGGGTGTGGAGGAGTGTTTTGTACTCGGAGACGTGACTTATGGTGCCTGCTGCTTGGATGATTTCTCGGCTGTTGCTTTGGGTGCACAATTCCTTGTCCACTACGGCCACAGCTGTCTTGTACCCATGGACGTCTCGCAGATTCCATGCTTATACGTCTTTGTTGACATCCAGATCGATGTAAACCACTTGGTGGAGACAGTTCGAAGAAATCTCGACAAAGGTATGAAGCTTGCTTTGAGCGGAACCATCCAATTCTCCACAGCAATTCATGCAGCCAAAGCTCATTTAGTTGCTGATTTTCCTGATCTCGTAATCCCACAAGCAAAACCCTTATCGCCAGGCGAGGTTTTGGGATGCACTGCACCGTCTTTGCCACAGGGCACCATAGAAGCAGTCGTCTTCGTTGCCGATGGGCGTTTCCATCTGGAAGCTTTCATGATTGCAAACCCTAGTGTAAAAGCTTACCGCTATGATCCATACGCAAGATTGTTAATTCTGGAGCAGTACGATCAGAAAGGCATGCGGGAAGCACGGCGCACAGCAATTGAGAAAGCTCAGTTTGGCAAACAATGGGGAGTTATTTTGGGAACTCTTGGAAGACAAGGGAATCCACAAATCCTTAAACACTTGGAGAAGCGCCTTGTATCTAGAGGAATTCCATTTATGGTGTTTCTGATATCTGAGCTTTCACCTACAAAATTGGCTCTGTTCAACAAAGCTGTGGATGTGTGGGTGCAAATTGCTTGTCCTCGGCTCTCGATAGATTGGGGAGAAGCATTTCCAGGTCCTTTGTTAACACCTTACGAGGCTGAAGTGGCTTTAGGTTTTGTAAAACCATGGTGGCTTTCAACAGGATTGCCTAACAGCAAAGAGCATTGCTGCTCACAGATGCCACATGGAAATGGATGTAGTTGCGAAGGAAATTGTGAGGAGAAGATAGTGAAAGGTGTTGAGGTAGATGTGAGGAAATCAGAGGTGCCAGAGGTTGAAGTTGGGCCATACCCAATGGACTACTACGCAAGGGATGGTGGTCCTTGGAATTCAGTGTATCAGAGAGCTCCTTTGTCTGGCAGGCGAGTGGGTGTGGTGGGGCAGCAGTCCTCCATAAGGGCCAGAAGTGGGGACTTGATCAAGCTTGTGGAAGGTTTTGTAGCAAGTTCTTAAGTTCTTAGTTGTGTGATTTCACTGCCAACATGAAAGAGTAATTTTGAGCAAAAGCTCAGGAGGAGGTGAAAGGAAACATAACATGCATTGTTGGCTTGAACTACTGGCCTCAGGGAGAAAATGTCTACCTGTTAGAGCCAGAAGTGGATTTGGAAGTTCGCTGGCAGAAGTTCTTTCATGTGAGGGGGAACAAGTATGCAGAGAGACTTTATGTGGCTATCCATGATGCGTTTGCAGCTAATCCATCATCCTTGTGGAGGTCACATCCCCAGTTCAGACACAGATTGTGAGTTCCTGGCCCATTTATTAGCCACAATCGTGAGTGTGAGTGTCCACCATTTTCTATTATGCATGGTGTTGCTAGATAGGTTTTCAACAATTTCCTGCAGGAGCTTGACAGGGATCTTGTTTGTTGCTTATTATCTTGATTAGAATTGTGCAATTGCCCCATCTCCTTCCTGCTAGCTCTACCCCTTAATCCTCCACATGTATCATATTCAATCCTTGTAAGATGTGTATGGATACACCAACATGGAATTAACATGTCTGAGGGCTTTCAACTGAATCTCTTTTTGTTCCAAACTCAGCAATGTGAACAGTGTGGTGATTAAGTCTCATATGCCTGCATGTTGTCTAGGCAGCCTTCTGCCACTCTGGTCTCTGATAGAACATCTCACATGTATCTCTAGCAGCATGAACTCACAAGTTCGGTGAATTTAGGATGTGTGAATGTTCTGCTTTTTCCAACACAGGCTGACATTTGTGTGCTTTGACTTGGTTTGCCATGTTTTCAACTTTGTGATAATGATATTGTGTTGCTTCAGATGGTACAGAGGGATCTATGTTTGATGTGGAAATTCAATGAGGAAATATTAGGAATTGTCATTTGTTCTAAGTTCCATCACTGTCATTGATGGGGAATTCATCTGCTTGATTTGCAGGTAATAGGGCGCTCCCTTGACAAAAGAAGGCAGTCTTCAGACTATGAACAGCAAAAAAAAGGTTTCAGATGCTACAGCTTTTCAGTTCAATTTTTGCCATCCCTAGCTTATTTTTAGAGAGCTAAGTTGCGCTGTGTTGTATGAAGCACAGCCCTAAGACTTGTTTGAGGAAGTGGATGCAGGCAGCATATAGGGCATGTAATGACCACAAACCAGAACTATGTTGAGTCGCAACTCCATGATGTTGTTTGGGGAAGATTTGTTGACTCTGTTGAGCAAGAGGTATGTACTAATGATTAAGAAATAAAACTGTCACATTCTCCAGAGACTTTCTGGGCTGCCATACCTGATAAGGAAAACAATGTAATTTCTACTTTGTTCAAAGGACTCTAGATTGTCAAGTTTTGTAACCTTTAAACATTTGGGCCAATCTCAGTACAGCTAGTCAGGAAGGTGATGGCAATTCTTCTAATCTCATAAATAACAACCTGTTTGTGAAAGGCATATTTCCTCATTTTTCCAATGCTATTAAACCTTAATTCAATTTTCATGACCAGGATTCTTGAAAGTTCTTGAAGTTTCTCCATGGATGGCTGTTGCATGCCAGCACTGAGTTACAAGTAGAAACTGTGTCTGTGAATGGGAAATGGAGGGGTGTTGTAGACAACTATTTCACAGAAACCCTTGTCAGGGAGTTTGAAAGCCCATAATTTCCTGAATGAGACATGTATGCAACTTCGAGAAAGAAGCAGCAATTGGACAAATGCAGGTTTTGTGTTTCTGTTGACCCTACAACATGTCTGTACATGGAATTCATGAACTTCGAATGATTTGCATATTGAACAAGTGCTTCTGTTGTAAATGAATGTTGTCAACTTGACATGAGTATCATAGTAGGGTCTATGAAATGGTTTGCAAAAGCAATATTTTCAAACTGCAATATTTGAAAGAACCAACAATAGCACACATAGAAAACACCTCAAGATCAATTCAGACAGGGCCTTTCTAGGCATGTTTGTTGGCATTGATTTCATACATTATTGGTGAAAAAAGTGTCCCATTGGTTGCCAAGGACAATTTCAAAACAAAGTCGGAGAGAGCTTTATAATTCAAGCAATTACCAATCAATTCCTTTGGAGGTGGCAATGCATACAACTAACAACCATTGGAGTTGCTTTGTACAAAGCATACATGAACCTCAAGATGAAAAGGCAGAACTTTGCAAAAGTGCAGGAGGCAACAAGGAAAGACTTTTAGAGGTGTTTTGATGTATTGCAATCCCAATTTGCTACCATTCACAACCCATTACAAAAAAGTGCAAAAGGCAGCAAGGAAAGACATTGAGAAGTGTTTCAGTATATTGCAATCCCCATTTGCTATCATTCAAGACCCCAGAAAACTGTGGCAGATGGATACAATTCAGAACATCATGATACCTTGTGTGATCCTACACAACCATGATAATTGAATGAGAGATAAAAAACTATAATCACTAGTTGATCAAACAAATATAGGACAATTGAGAAGAGGGCTAACCTTTCAAGCATACATGGAAATATCTCCCCTAAGAATCAAGAAATCTCCATTCTCACAATTAAGAAAAACGCAAAATAACACTTCTTCATGAAGTCACAGAAATTTCCAGAGAAGGATAGATAAAACTGAGAACAAAGGACCAAAAACAAATACAAACCAAGGACAAAAAACCAAAATAAACACACTTGCAGTATGAGCAACAGTGCCAGCAAAGCATACACAGAAAGCACAAAACAATTGGAGAATTTGCAAACCCATCACAATGAACAAGTAGATCTCCTAGAACACTCATGGGCCTGAGGTCTCAACTACTTTGATTGAAAGAAGCATCTCCAATGAGATCCCTCTCTACAAAAAATCCAATACTCTTACCTTCCCTCCTATTGATGCTTGCAATTTCTCTGTTGATTTCTGCTGCATTATATTCAGGCTGCTGGGGTGTTGGATCTGTTCCCAAGTGGTGCATTGAATTGTCTCCAAGGGGAAACTCAGCCATACTTGTCCACTTGGCAAGGGGCAGTGTCAGAGGCCTCAAACTTGCCAAGGGTGGTTGCAGTTGTCGTTGCAAATTCTCCGACTCCTCTTGTCTGCACAACTTGAGGTACTCTCACACCCCATTGTTTGGCATTTGGTCATCTGAGATTGTGGATAGTGGAAGGGCACCTTGGTCCTCCATGATTCCTACCTTCTCCAATGCACCAACAGCCATGTACACTAGCACTTTTGCTTGTGCTCTAATAGCACATTCCTTCTTCTTTATCTCTTTGTCACTTTTCCACACAAGGCACCTTGAGGGGAACACAGCTAGATAATAATCCTCAACAAATGTTCCCTCTGGCAACATGCCTAGAAATGTTGAAGCTCTGAGGTTGAGTCCAACCTTCCAAGTTCTATGCAAAGAGATTCTGTTGAGAGTGAAGCAACATTATGCACCCAAAATGATGTGACTCACAGATGAGCACAAGGCAACCATGTGATCAAACCTGTAGCCGCTGAAGGCTGGCACCCCAGAAAGTACCCTCCATTTCACCATCTGAGCATCTGAAGAGATTTCACCCTCAACAACAGGATATCCAGTATACGGGGACAACTTGTAAACATAAAAACTGGTCTCATTCATGAGAACTTTCAGTTCACCCAACTCATGCAAATTCTCCTCAAAGAGTAACAACAGGCACCTGGGCATTGTACCAATCTGGACTGGTTTCTGCATTTTAGGATCAATCTTCCAAACTTTGAAGTTGAATTCTGTGCCAGTATTACTTTCCATTAATGGTCCCTTGCATAACCCTGCAAGCAACAAATGGATTCCCCCCAATGACAAGAGGTTGACATTCATCAATCCTTGTGGGCATTCCCATTGTACATCTGTCCATGTCCTCTGACACAGATCAAATGAAGTTATTAACCATGAATGAATTTGGGAGACGTAGAATTTCCCATTGCAAACAGCCCCTGTTATCCATAGCCTTGAGCTGCCTCCCTGAAAACTTGAAGGTAAGTTTCCACAGAACTCCCAGGCACCTGCATGAGAAGATGTCAAATTAGGATTAGGTCAAATAGAGTTACCCACTGTAAAATGCAACTAGGCAACTAGGCATCATGTACACCGGTCTAGAGTCCATATTCTGCAAATCTGGGAAGGTGCCTCTTGACTGCAGCTAGGTCACAAAAGTGCCATGGTCTTCCATTTTTTTTCTCTTCCCATCCCTTAAGGCATAACATGACAGTCATCATGACAGTAGGTTACGTATACTGTTATGCATTTCAAACCACTTCCTGCAGATAATGGTTTTCATATGGCCTTTTCTGCCTCCTTTTAGTCCCCTTACAAGGCACAATGGACAGGTCTTCTTGGGTATACCTGACCTAAACATTGTCCAAAATCCACATGAATATTCTGCAAATCCACATGCTCATTGTGCAAATCATGAAAACCATTATATGATGGAGTGTGCCAGGTACAGGCCATTGTGCCTGTTTCATTGTGCTTTTGGAAATTTCTGCTTACCCTACCAGGCTTGCCCAAATTCCTCACAGGCACCTCAACAGACACAATGGACTGTACCCAGCAGCAGATTCCATAATACATTGTATGCAACTGCCAGTGTCTAAAGGTGGGCACTTTCCCCTCCTGTAATCTATGTAGCAAGGTTCTACAGGCGCATACACATATTCCCAAAGTTCAGATGGCCAGATTCACTGTTACCAGTACTCACATTCTAGACATGGACCAAACTCTGTTCATTAAGGTCTGGGGTGGCAGACTATGTCACTTTCTTGACCACATTATATGATATAATCTTCCGTTGATGATCATGCAATTGTAATAGTGACCCAATGTGTCTGTTGAACATGATTTTTTCTTTACATCATTGAGTCTGCCACCCCAGACCTTAATGTTATGGAATGGCCTCACCCTGCCCATTATGTTGGGTAAAGTATCAAGCAAACCCCTTCGGGCAACCTAGTACCATTCCATATGTGTCTGTTGAACATGATTTTTTCTTTACATCATTGAGTCTGCCACCCCAGACCTTAATGTTATGGAATGGCCTCACCCTGCCCATTATGTTGGGTAAAGTATCAAGCAAACCCCTTCGGGCAAC
>Ga0209611_10006770_pt1 | contig 18609 bp, 18 predicted proteins | sample S1TSphgellanicum_3_FD_187693 | JGI IMG/M metagenome (GOLD analysis project Ga0209611, IMG submission 187693) | Host-associated microbial communities from peat moss isolated from Minnesota, USA - S1T2_Fc - Sphagnum magellanicum MG (SPAdes) (version 2) | ecosystem: Host-associated > Plants > Peat... | reverse complement strand
TGGAGGACTTCAAGTTGCTCCGGGGTGAATAGGACCGAGCTCCGTTGTTCTTCTTCACTTTCGAGTCCAACCTCGGGCTCATCTTGGTCCTCCCGGGAGTTTGGTTCCTCCTCCCCAATTGATTTCAGCGGGGTTACTAGGTCTTCGACGGGTTCCTCGGGCCTAGTCTCGGAAGCTTGCTTATGGTTCTTCTTGGGAGCCATTCCAACCCAAGAAGTGAGCTTCACCACTTGCTCTGATACCATGTGACGTGCTCCCAAGTCACGGGGTGAAACCCACTTGAGGGTTTCACAAAGTCAAGTTGCGGAAAGTTGAGACTTGGTAGCACGCTCCCGGCTTCCAACTCTAAAAAGGGATAGAGGGTCGAGTTGGGAGCCCAGGGATTAGACTAGGAAGAGGGACTAGCTTAGCTCGTGTGAATCTGCATCCAAAAACCCACCAAATCAGGTTAGTTTAGCATTCGGGACACCCTTGGGTGTTGGGACTTGCCACGCGCACTTGGACACACAAGACTCACCACGACCCAGACTCGGGGGAAGCCACCACCTTCCCCCATATAGTATTATATGCGGCTGGTCGCCGAGGCTACATCCAAATGGCACATTTTGTTGGGATTCCGGAAATGGAGTCCTGAAATTGTCCCGGCTGGACTCTCGGAACTTTGAACGGCCATAACTCCTCGCCCTGAGCTCGGATCGGGACGAGTCTTAAATCAAAGTTGTAGCTCTTGTCAAGAGCTTTCCAACGCCGTGTTGCACTTTCAATTCAGACGTCGGAAAGAGGTCGATTCCTGACTTTTAGTGGTCGGGAGTCAAATTGTCAGTTTGACTCCCGGCCCTTCTGTTGCCCATAACTTGGGCTGCAGATGTCTGAATTGCCAATGCGAGGCCATTTTCGACATCTAAGTTTCAAGACCTTTCCAATGACACCAAGAACACCCCAATGCAAAGTGTTTTTCCCCTTGCTGTCGAGCTTTGAACATTCGGGAGTCCCGAAGGACTCTAAACCTCCAACTTTTCCAAATGTTGGGCTTCACCCCCACACTTGGCCAAAGTGGGGTTGCAACATGAACATAGGCCAAAAAAAGGTGACAAAAACAAATAATGATAAACACAAGATGAAAAAATGAAATGAGATAAACCTAATGTCACCAAAAGAGAGGAGAGAGAGTTAGAGAGAGAGCTATGCATAACACAGAAACAACCAGTCATGGTGAGCTTATAGACCCAAACCGGATCTGAGCTCCCTGATCTTCTGACCTGCACCACACTCCATTCTAACAATCTACAGAACTCATAAACACACAACGCCTGATTTTTCAACAAAAAAAATGATTTGCTCAAAATAAATATCAACACGTCGGATCACAGGGAGCAGATCCCTGTGCCTTAAATCAGATTAACAAACCGAGGACTGTCTCATGTCCGATCTACAATGCACATCCTCTTGGTTGCAACAGGAACTTCTGGTGATGCCTTCGAGGTCAGATCCCTCCTACTTCTCATTCTCCACAAAATAATGCTCTGCTGACCACAACTCAGATGCAAACAAATCCCCACAGAAACACACTCTGCTAACAGATCCTCTCCCTCTCTTCTACTTGCCACACATCTAAGGCCCAGACCCTTTAGAACTTTCATCATTCCTCGACGCCACCTTCCATGCTAATTGCTTCAAGAGATTACACAGCCGCTCAACTGATACTGGCACAGCGGAAGAAAAAATCAGCAATACGCTAAGCAACTACATGAAGAACCTCCCCAGAGAAAAAAAACCCCCCTTCATCTGCTAGTCCTCCAAAAATCCAAAATCACCCTCCTACCTCCAGGATTCCAGTCGTTACCTGCTTGGCTTCTCGTTCAAGCTTTCCCATGCACCATTACAAGTTCAAGTCCCCAAATCCATAAAATGGCCACCTTCCTTAAGTCCATTTTTCTGACGGTTTTAATTTCCCAAACCCTTAAACCAAAAAGATCAGATTTCCAAACTCAATAGCCATAATCAGGTTTCCGTTCGGCCACCCCATAACCGGTCACATTAAGTCAACAAAAAGTTGGAAAAACTAAAAGTGCAAAAACATGAGTTACAAGAAATATAGAAGTTGGGTGAAAAATGCACACCTAAATTTCACATGAAAAATATTGAAAAGCAAAATAGGTAAGAATTGCATGAAGGATGTTATAAAATAGGTTGCAAACATGTGAAAAACACAAGAAGGATGCAAGATGCACAATTAACAAAGCAAATAGAAGAGTGTTTAGTGGTTGTTTGACAACCATGTCAAAGGGAATATTGCAATGCAATGAAAGCCCGGATTTAAGCAAGGATGAATAATGGACCTGTGTGGTCTCACGTAAGAAACGTTCTCCTCATGAATGAAAGAAGGAACCTTCTAATGAGTTTGCTTTTGGAGTTTATTTATTAATTTAATTTAATTTTGTTAGATAGTTTTTCTAGTCCTAGAAGATATAATAGAGGGGTAGTAAACCATCAATTTTGGTTTCTACTACCTTCAAGTAGGTTACCTTCATCCCACTAGGATTAATAGTCATCTCAATGTCATTTCTAGTTAATTATTTTATTAATCTGAATGTTCAACAATTTCTAGTTGAGGTTTTATGAAATATTATACCTATGATTGATAATCAACACTTTTTATTTTTTTATTTTAAACAACATTTGGAGGATAACTATGCACAATACACATTGAGTTGTATTCTTTGGATTCATCTTAGAGTCTATGGCTTCAAGCAATCTATGTAATGCTATTATTATGTGATTCAAAACTATTATTATATTCCAGGTTTGTTATTTAAAAAATCAAATAACTTTTCAAAACTTCTGCCTCCTTTTATTATTATCTTTGTCTCCTCCTCGTAACTACCTTGCTCCTTTGCCCACTAAGGTAAAGCCTTTACTACTAGTTTGCAAATGCCCTTTCAAAATCTCGATCACCTTTGCCATTATCTTTATCTTTTTCTATCATACCCTCCCTTTCAAAGTGAAGTTTAAAATTTAAATTTAAAGATTTGTCTAATTAAATTAGAATACATTCCATAATTTTAAAAAAGTTATAAACTTCCACCTTCTTTACCATTATTTTTATCTCTTTCTTATATAAGTGAAGCTAAATGATCATACAATTATAAAATAAAATAAAATGTAACTATTAGAGTACATTTCATAATTTTAAAAAATGAATAAAAAATGAATAAACTTCAATTTCCTTTATCATTATTTTTACCTTGTTCTCACGTTTTCAAAATGAAGCTTCAAATTAAAATTTTGACTAATAAAATAAAAATCTTACTCTAAGTATGACACTACATAAACTAAGATTTCAGACTTGAAAAATGAGGGTTGGTGATGACCCAAGATCATAGAGTTCTGGTGGCTCTTGTACCCTATCAATGGATTTGCCATAGCAAAAGCTATTGTAAGGTAAAATTCATCTTTGGGTACACTTGAAATGGATTTATATGAGCTGTAGTTTCTAGCTATAGAATTTGCAAATTGCAATCCAAGTGACATTCTTTCAACCTTTGTTATGTCATTTCTACTGTGTTGGAAATCTAACCAAATTTAGTTTATAAATTCTATTATATTGTAAATATTGTCAAATTATTATTTTTAAAATCTCAAATTCAATTTCAGACTTTAGAAATACATTTGATGCTCAACTTAAGAAAGGATAGTCTGGACTAATCAAGAATGGAAAATCCCATTGTAAAGCAGTTGGAAAAAATTCCAGGTGCATTTGGAGGGCACTTTATTTTGGAGTTTGTGAATATCAGACCTTGTTTACCTGGGCACCCTAAGCCCCTTATTTTATGAAAAGCCACACCCATCCACAATTCTGCCTTGTGTTATTAAGTAGTGAACAAAATTTGTGTGGTAAGCTCTACCTGGGCCTGGTTCAGAGCAGACGGTAAATGCCCTTTAGTTTGGTTGCATTATTTTGTCGATTGTTTTGGGCGATGCGAAATGAGAGGGAGAGGACCGGAGGTCTTGTAGTGGCGTGTAGAGGTCTTTTGCAAATTTTCCTTAAGAAATGGTTTCCTTGCAATTTGTTTCTGGCAAATTTTCTAAGGTGAGCGTTGACTACGATCTCTGAGCGGGGTATCCGCAGTTGGTATCATGTATTGAATGTTTCACAAATGAATAGATGTGACATCAACCGATAATGAAGCTATAGAGAGAGAGAGAGAGAGAGATGGCTTGTATTATGGGGATCATGTATGTCTATGGCACATATGTCTGAATTTTTTTGTAAGTTCTGTGCAGAAGCTATGGCGAGTCATGCAGGAAATTGGGGTTCTGTCCTCCCAGCAGCAGCAAATGTGGTATGCCATGCAATCCTCTGAATTACATGCTATCAGAAAATCTTGATTGAAAGGATCAAACTTAAATAGCGTTCTGTTACTGCTGATGGATGGATCCTCATTTTGCATTTCATATCCTTGACATCGGCAGACCAGCTAAGGTAAGGCAGTGTTGGGTATGCAGGTTGGAAATGCATTTGTGGGCCAGTATTACAATGTGCTCCATCAAAGTCCTCAGGTGGTGCATCTGTTTTACACAGATGCCAACCACCTCACTCATGCAGAGGCTGGTCCTGATGGTGTGGTGGACACAAGATGTATGCATATATCCACCCGCAAAGCCTTCTCTGGAATCCGCTTTGTTTCTCTTTTTATACATGGATTTCAATTTCCTAACTGCTTTCACTCATGTTTTCTGTTGATACACTGGTTTCATGCAGGAAATCCCCAATAAGGTTATGTCTGTGGATTACTCAGACTTCAAAGCTGAGATCAAGATGGTGGACTCCCAAGAGTCCCTAATGGGAGGTGTTCTCATGATGGTCAATGGATCACTTTCCATCTCACAAGACATTTAGAATAATTTGATTGTGATAGTTGATGAAGATCATTATGAACATTGTAACTAATATTATCATTCTTGGATGAAGTTCATATAACATCATTCATTTTTCATTCATTATATATAATTAAAGAGGTGGTCATGAATGTTCCTTGTACAATGGTCATATGAAAGCTTTCGTTAAAAATTTCTTGAGCTAAGTTTCCAAACAAGTACAAACAAAGATACCTTACCCTAAGGTTGGTTTTGTCATTAAATAATCCTCAAAATAGTGAAATAAAATTTTATAGAAATATGAAGTCGACATGTTGAAAATCACACAAATCCATTTCTTGGAAAAAAATAGTTGTTCATTTTGTCAATGTGGAAACTAACCTCAGGTTATAGAAAAAAATTTCTAATGTTTTTTCAATGCTAAAATATCACAAAATTTAACCTAAAATCTACCTTTTTTTATTTCTATGTCTAAAGGTTACGTATTCATGAATGTGTTCATCTATTTTTTTCTCAAAACCTAATGTCTATTGCTTCACATGGCAAGTTTTAAAGTTATCCGATTGGCAAATGGTTCCATCACATCATCCATTATCACTAATACATGTTTGTAATTATTGTCCTTTGCCACAAAAAATATGAATATTGCATAAGGCTTGTTGATTGTTGTGATATATAAATGACCATTCTCACCATTGTAATTATGCAATTGAACTCACCACTGTCAAATTGTGTAATTGGAATTTAAAATGTTCAATTTAATGTTAGAGTTTATCGATTTAACAAATTCATTCAATGTGCAAAGGACCATTCAAATAACAAGTGTTGAAGGTGGATCCATTCATGTATCAAGAATCAAACTTGGTGTCAACATTTGGTACTTGAATGAGGTGAATCATGATCAAATTTCAAGCATCAATGCAAAAAAAAAGTTTATAATCCTAAACCCAACTTTTGCTAGATTGTTGCAACTTGCACTTGATGCCACGGTCGTTGTTGTGAGATCTTGTTGCCATTGTGTTTTGTATTGTTAATTTTTTAATGTTTGTTGTTTCTCAAATCCTAATGCCCACCATCAAGCTCCAAATTAGTGTGCATTACACTATCACCTACATGTTATAACTTGTACGTTTCTTGAATTTGGGATGGGAGCTAAACTTGCAACTTGCAAATTGTCAAGAAGGCTCTAGCCTTTGGGGTTTTACAAAGCAATAATTGCAAAGGTAAGTTTTCAAAACTCTTACATTTGCACTATGTTTTTTCAATACATTTAATCAAATTGAGTGTCATTGCATTCAAGTAAACATTGAACATTCAATTGAACATCAAGTTTACGGTTTTATGTTTAACGTGTAGTGTTCTTTTGATCTTTTTGTCCCTTTCTTTCAATCCTTTTCATTGAGCATGGCACCTTTGCACACTTTTCAAAAACTTTTAAGTTTCATAAGTTTTTTTAAGAAACCCGAAACCCTTTTCCTTTTCTTAAACCTTTGTTTGATGTTCATTTGTGAATTTATGTTGAAAAAACTAAAAATAAAAAATGGAGTATGAGCAAAATAATGTGTTTTAAAATTTGTGAAACACAAAATTTCTTAATGTATGCACATGGGAAGGTGCATTAAATAAAATGAAAATTTTGTACCAAAATAAAAAGTAGGGAAAACTTGTTAGCCCTTAAATTGAATATCGTTTGGAAACATGGTGGTAGGAGGAAGGATTGAGTTGTAGCCCCCAAAGTTTGTAAATCTAGTGAATATTTACATGTTAAAATAGGAAAGATAGAGTTGTTTAGCAAGTCTATCTTTTTTATTGGAAAGAAAAAGAAACAAATGGTTTAGTTTTTTGTTTATTTCCACATGATGGCTAAAGGTAGAACTATGATTAATTACAATTATGTGAACAAATTGCTTTATTTTGTAGATGTTGAAAACTTTCCAAAAACCCTTTTGTCAAATGTAGTTGGTTAGGAGATGGTATCTTGCATGCATAATGTGTCACAAATGCCAATGCCATAGAGTTCATTCATTTGAATGTTCATCCATGTACCTTACTTTTAGTTTAGTTTCAATTCATTTTTAATTAATTTCTAGTTACATTTTAATTCACCCTCACTTAATTCATAATTCACCTCTAGTTGACTATTGGTTCAATTTAGTTAAATTTAATTCCTTTTATTTAAGTTATAGTTAAATCCAAGTTAAGTCCAAATCAACTTTGAATTAACTTATAATCAACTCCTAGTGAAATTTTAGTTAACTTAATTAATTTTTAGTTAATTCTTAATTAAATCCAATTTAAGTTTTAGTTTATTCATAGTTGACTTTCAATTAGGAAGGTTATCAACAAGCTTTTTTATTTGATGCACACATAGAAACCTCCTTGGAAGTTTTTTTGAACTGGGTCCTCAAAGGGGTATAAATAGAAATAAAACCTCTCATTTTTTTTAGTTTGTTCAACGCTAGTCTTAAGCACGATCTTGCACCATAACTTTAACATGTTTTGTTCATGTTCATGTTTGCATATGTTAGCATAATAAATATTTGTCTTCACGTTTGTCATGCACATCTCGTGTTCTTGTTATTAAATCTTGTGTATTTGTTTTTGAATCACATAATCTTGTTTTGTTTCTTGTTTGAAAATTAGACTTAAACTTCATTTTTAGCCTTTGTTCTTGTGGTTATTTGTGTCCATGACATAATGTGGTTGTCAACAAAACCAAATGTTTGGTTGAAAATGTTAGGTTCATTTCTTTCTTTTTGTGATGAATTCATAGCTACTATCAACAATCTTGGGTTTCCATACATGCTTATGTGGTTGAAAATTAACAATAGAATCCTTTTAAATTACCTTTATAGTGGGTTGTTGATGGGGCCACCTTTTGACAATTTAAAATGTATTTCAATGGATGCCATGGTCATTTTTGTGATTTGGTTTTGAAAACAATTATAAATTGATCACATTTGAAATTAATGGGGTGAATGTGACAATTTAATTAGAAGATTAAAATGCACCGTTCATGATTGGTGTGCATTGCGTGAACCATTAAACCAATTTAGTGATCCATTTTTTTTTTAAATTGGACATTATGGGAAAAATTAAAGATGTGTTACAAAATGTATATGCATATCTTTCTCACAATTCAAAGAAAATTGAAAAAATTATTGAACTTGTTGACATTGTGGAAACAATGAGTCAATGGATTTTAAAGAACATTAAAACTTGTTAGATTTCAATGTCATTATAGCTAAAATTGTTATATTTCAATATTGTACCCTGGTTTTGAAAATGAATCAAAATGCCAATATTATAAACCAAGTTGCCCACAATTCGAAATTGTTCAAATGCCTATGAATGACATGTTTAATGGGTAATGAGACTTATTAAATGGGACATTAAATGTGGTAGTGCATGAATGGCCATTTGATTTGAATATTGGTTTGGAAAACTTGAGTTTCCAAATTGTTGGTATTTTCGTCATGATACATCTTTGTTGTCTTGACATAACATTTTATGTGTTTGTGACTCATGTTATTTTTCACCAAACCATTAACCATGTGCAAAGATAATGTTTTAAATCAACAACCACGATCAATGATGAACTTGATAAATGATTTCATACCAAGATGTGATGGATGCTTTAAGGTTAATTTACCCGTAATGTTGGCTGAAATCTTCATGTGAACAAATCTTTCTTGTTCATATGGCTATCTTAAAAGGTTTTTTATTTTCAACCCAAAAAGTTTAAATCCACTCAAATTTGGATTTTGGCAATTCTTGATATAAATAGTTTGGACTTGTAGTTTTTCTTTTTCAAAATCATAATGATGTCCAATTTTCAATGGGTTATGCACCGATTCATGGACATTAAATATCTAGTGTTTAGAATTTTGGAAGAAGATTTCTTTCAATGCATTGTTATGTGTTTAATTCTCTAGATATGTTCATGAAAGTTAGAAAATTGGTTGTGGTTTAAATGCGTGCAAAATAGAATGGATCATTTTAATGGATGCAACATGCCCAAAAGTTCATATTTTAACATTAAACTAAAAAAAGCCTTTAAAACCGGATGTTGAATATGATTTATGTGATGATTAATAAACTAACAAAATTCAAATGAACAAAAACCCAATTAAACAACTCTTTGAAATACATGTTAACAGAAAAAACCCAACAAAACATGATTAAATAGGGATTTTTGAAAATAAGGTTCAAATATGATCATTAAAAAATCCATAGTTATTTGCTCATTCATGTTTTTCTAATTTATATTGGGATTTCATGTTTTTTTTCTAACATATATTACATAATGAATCCCCATAAGACATCTTGAAATGAAATCAAATTGAAAAGTGGATTTGAATATTTATGCAAATTCAAAACCATAGTCCATGATTCAATTTCAAAGGTCTATTATTATATGTTTATTGTATATTTGTGGAATTTTATCATTTTGTACAAATTATTATTCAATTGAAATTTTTAATCCATTAAAATTTATCACAATGATGATTTCCAAATGTGTTTGTGGCATTTGAATATAATACATTTTACAAAAACTCTATTATGATGCAAAAAATGATTCACTTTATCTTGCAACTACTTATTCCAATTGGGATCTATAGATGATGAAAAAACTTTTTCAACCTTGATGTTCATGAAAATGAAATTGTGAAATTAGCTTTGTGGGCATTTGGATTCAATGATGAGTACGTTTGCACAACCCTTCTATATAACTCATACTTTTCCTTATACCATAATAACTTGAACTTCTCTTTTGTCTTGGAGTTCTTCTATATTTCATAACCTTTCTCATACTCAGTTATTAATCCTTCATCTCTTCCAAATATTGGGCATTTCATGTGTTTGAGTAGGAATTTTTTTCTTTTTTTTAGTTTTAGTTGGGGGAGGGGGTGAGTTCTAGGGTTGGTTGTTTCCTCCAAATGGCCTTCATCTCTTCTGAATATTGGGCATTCCATGTCTTTTGAGTAAGAATTTTTTTTCCTTCCTTTTTGTTTTTTTTTTTGGGTGGGGTGAATTTTAGGGTTGGGAGTTTCCTCCAGATGGTCTTCATCTCTTCCAAATATTAGGCATTCCAATGTGTTTTGAGTTGGAATTTTCTTTCATCCTTCTTGTTTTGTTTTTGTTTTTTCAGGGGGTTTGAGTTTTAGGGTTGGTTAGTTGATTGTCTTGTAGATCTCTTGTCTGTCTCATCCATCTTCTTTCTCCTAGACACTTGTTTGACATATGCCATTGAAACGTGTAAATTTGGGAATCCAAGGATTTTTGGGTACCTGATAGGTAGGGTAGTGAGTTGGAGCTTTGTATATTACTCAAGCTTTTTGTGAGATGCATAACCACCTGATGAAGTTCATGGACTTCAGTTTGGTTATTTTGGGGGGGGGCTGCACCGATCAATTTGGGACATTGGTGACCATGTAAACCACATCCTAAGGACAACCACAAACCGCTCCCCCCTTCCTTCCTTCCTTTCTTTCTTTTACATGCATGCATTTAAAGCTAGGCATGTTTTGACCATTTCTTTATTAAAAACCAAAACTCCCTTCCATTCATTCATTCATTCTGGACCCCACCCAGTATCCACCCCACCCACAAAATGTTTGTTTAATTTAGAAAAAAAAACAGAAGGGGATATTTAGGGCCCACTATAACCCTAGAAATGTTAAAGTGGATTTTTTTAAAATAAAAAAGAAGAGAAAAGTTGATAAATGTTTTGGCCTCATTTCCTCACCCTTATCTTCTTTCTCCTCTTACCATTTTTTAATACATTTATTTTTGTCACAATAAGGTAAAATTCTTAATTAAGAGAATGTAATGAAAGACCAAAGAACCAAAGTAAAATTATGGTATTATACTACCATTACATGGGGGCCAAAAAAAAAAAAACAAAAAAAAAAAAAAAAAAAAAAGCAGGGGAGGGAAGGGGGTGGGATTTTAGAGACATGGTTCTGAGATCCCGTCCTCCCTGGTGCTACTGATTCAGGACCTCGTCCAACCAATCACGCATCGTTCCCAAACAACTGATTCTATTTTACTGGAATCTGGAATTTTGTGGGATGTGGATCAAGACCTGGTTTGGTTTACGGATGTGGTCAAATAATGATCGACTGCGAATAAATGACTTACTATTTTTAGTCGCCTGGATTTTGCACCTCACATTAAACCACGGACCTAGTAGTGGACCTCATATACGGACCTCGTAATGGACCTCATAATGCGGAGGACCTCGTATTGGACAACCTCATAAGCGGATAACCTCGTGTTAGACCTCATATGCGGACCTCGTATGTGGACATCGTATGTGAACCTGATTTTTTGGACCTCAAATGTGAACCTCGTAAAGTCGACCCTCAGACCAGCGTTTTTTTTTTCCTCTTTTGGCTAAATTACGCCAATTGGTTTTTTTCCGTTTTCAAAATGGCTAAAAAAATGTGTTTTTTTAGATTTTCAAGAAGCCAAATTTCAAAAAAAAATCTAGGAAAAATCCTTCAGATTTTCTGTATTGGGTTTTAGCTTGTAGCCAAAAGAATGCGAAGGATGATTAAAAGTTTTTATAAAAAAATTCACATCCCGTTTATAGCCACATCTGGCTAAACTATCTCATGGATGATTGCCACTTCAGCTACATCACTATTTTTTTTTAAAGTTCAAAAAACTTAATTAAAAATTATTTTAAAATAAAATTATTAAAAAATTATTTTAAAATTTTACTAAAATTTTAAAAATACGTATTAATATTTCTATTAAAAAAACACTCTCTCAGATTGGAGACTCGATATGTGGACGTCCTCTCGTATCTAGACTCTGGACCTCGTATATGTGGACTTCGTGTTCCGGACCTGATATGTGGATCTGGTTTAGGATCTGGTATGTGGACCTGGTATGTGCACCTCGTTTTTCTTATCCATGGGAAGCTTTCCTTCCTTTCTGGTGTTATGTTTCTCGTCGGCGCTTCCGCAGTTGCTGCGACAACGGACGGACGGCTGTTGCGAAGGAAGGAAGGGAAGGAAGGAGGAGGAGGAGGAATTGCCTTTGTTCTTGTTCCCTGGCGGCACCGTCCTCTCACTCTGCTGCCAAAATCGTCGTCGTCGTCGTCGTCGTCTCTCTCTTTCCCTGCATACATCTTCACCGAATAGCCAACCACCAGATCTTCTGTAAGCTTTTTTTCTGGAGCTTATTTGAATTTTGCACTTCGTTGCTTGTCTTCCGCCGCTTTGGTGTAGACTCGTTCAATTTGCTCCAATGTCTTTCAATTCAGATCTTTTGGTTTTGGTTTTTCGTGAGTTTTTTTTTGTTTTTGTTTTTGGTGTGAGTTTGAAATTATGTAGTAGCCTTGTACGATTCTACAGCTGAATCTCTGCCACTAGAGCAACAACAGGCTGGAGTAAGAATGCAGGGGCAGCATTATTTCGAGTCAATTTTGTGGTCGCTCGCTTCTTTTCACGATGTTTTTTTTCTACGTGTGACTCTCAATGTTTTTGTTGTTCTTAGGCTCGCGTCATCACAGTTTCTTTGCTTGCTGGAAAATTGTTCAATAGTGAGCAATTCTCTGGAGTTTGTTGGATCCGATGAATGCGTCTTCCAGCCTCTGAGAAAATTTTGATCTCACAATCTGATGATTTTTCGCATTTTCTTTTGGGGGTAAATATTGGAGAACAAATTTGCTTTTGCCTGAAAAGCGTCTGTCTGCTTCATGTGAATTCCATGCTCACGACATTTTGCTTCATTTTCCATTTTAGATGTAGTTCAAGTGATATGCAATTGAAGTTCATTTACAGGACTTGCTTGTTACACTCTGAAATTAGCTTAGCAAATCTACCTCCACTCATATGGAACTCTGAAAGACTAGCTAAATGATGACCTACAGTAAACTTTCTGTTGTCTTCCACCATTTCTTCCTGCTCAGAGAAATCCTCATATCGAATGCCTTTGACATGGCACAAGACTTGGTTCATTTTGAGATAAGAAAGCCACATAGATTTGCTACATATGTTTCAATTCCTGTCCAGAGACTGTCATTCTGAGCCTTATTTCCATTGTTGCAGGATTGATCTCATGCAGGAAAATTCAACATAGTAGACAAGGCATGAAGGAGTAGCTGGTGTGTTGAAGAACAGCAGGTAGTAGAGGACTCTGCAGCTATTGCATTTGCAGCATGATAATTGCATGATAATCAGCCTTATCAAAGAAAAGAGATCACAATTTTTTGGCACTCTGAAGATCTGCTGAAGTTGTCTCTGAAGACAAAAGGACATAAAGCAAAGTGAAAAATCCATCCACCCATCATGTCGACAGAGATAGTGAATGTCAGTGAGTATGAGGAAGCCGCCAAGAGAAAGCTTCCAAAGATGGTTTTTGACTACTATGCCTCAGGAGCTGAAGATGAGTGGTCATTGAAAGAGAATCGACATGCATTTGAGAGAATCAGGTACTTCAGATGCCATTGACAATCCTCTTCTCTGTAAGAAGTCTAGCTGTGCATCATCCACAATATTAGTCCTTACACCTCAAGGCTGAATTTATCTTCATTCTTATTTGAGTTGGAGTTCTGATCCATGCACTAGCATTTGTCACTATGATTTGTCACTGCTGGGATGATAAACTTCCAAGGGTTGTTCATGATATTTCACAAGTTCTTGAGTATATATATCAGTAAAAGTTTGTGGTGGGTTGGTCATGTGTCTAATTTCCCAGCCTCTCTGAATGGGGTTGCTTTACTACTGAGGTTTGTTTTCCATTCTCTTCTTGCTAATTGCAGCATTGTGCAGAACACTTTTCCACTATCAGATCTTCTCCATGATATGATGACAACATGAAGGAAGTATCATGCATTACTGTTCCTTTTTTTTTGACTTCCTGTCTATACATGGGACATGGATTCTGTGTTCTGCCAGGTTCCGTCCTCGAATTTTGATTGATGTCACTAGTGTGGATTTAAGCACCACTGTACTTGGATTCAAGATCTCCATGCCTATCATGGTTGCGCCAACAGCAATGCAGAGGATGGCCCATCCTGAAGGCATGTCCATTATCACATATTTGCTATTGGCATTTTCTCACAAGCAAGCAGCAAGGGCTTCTATTTTATGTGGTTCTTGCATTTCAAATACCCACAAGCTGTTTATCAGATGGACGTCACTGACCATTTTCCATGTGGCTGATTTTAGGTGAATTGGCTACTGCAAGAGCAGCTGCTGCTGCTGGGACAATCATGGTAACATCACAATGCTTAATTTAGGCTTTTATCACAATCTGCTTACTTCTTCTTAATTGCTCACCTGATATTATGGCATGATTTTAACTTATGCACACTCTCACAGTAGTGCATGTCGTTTCTTTCCTGAGAGTCATAGGCCTGAGATATTGAATGTATTTGCAGACCCTCTCATCTTGGGCCACCAGCAGTGTTGAAGAGGTTGCCTCAGTAGGTCCTGGTATCCGCTTCTTTCAGCTCTACGTGAGTCCCAACTACTTTTTCCTGCAGTGCTGTTAATATGTCATTCTGGCATTTGGAATGTTGGCTGCAATATGAACAGTGTTCAACTGATCCTCTTCTGAAATCAATCTGCACATTCAGGAGAATAAGAAATCTCTGTGAAGTAACTAGAACTATGTTCTGACAATCTATCATGTCCTTGTGTGCTTTTCCTGTAACAGTTTTGGTATTGCTGAATCATCTTGAAACCCATGTAGCATGAAAATTGTACTTATGTTGAATAAATTGGCTGGATAGGTTTATAAGGACCGGAATGTGGTTGCTCAGTTGGTACGCCGAGCAGAGCGTGCAGGATTTAAAGCCATTGCCCTTACTGTGGACACCCCTCGTCTTGGTCGCAGGGAGTCTGATATTAAGAACAGGTTAGGATCAATCATGCATCTAGATGTTGTTTAGTTGTCTTCTCAAAGGCAGTGTTTGAGTTATTTTTGGTTTGCACTTGATTCACTCTTCTGAGGGTTTATGTCCATAGATCTGTGATATTTGTGAAGGTAACAACCCCAATCTCTTTCAGTACTGAGCAGTACTGCAGGCTGACTTATTTCTGTATCATTTTGTGGCTGTGTATGTTAAATTCCTTATGAAATTATTGACACAGATTTGCATTACCACCACATCTGACTTTGAAGAACTTTGAAGGCTTGGACCTTGGCCACATGGAAAAGGTAATAACCTTCTTCTTTCTGGCCTGCATGATCTATTTACCTGTCACACTTCACAATATAGCACCAACCAGATAGACTCAATCTGAGATACATACTATTGGACTAAGAAATCACTTTACACAAGTCTCAACGCCTTATTCTGCGTACTGAATTCCTGTTTCTTGTGCACAGACAAGCGATTCAGGTCTGGCTTCATATGTGGCTGGCCAGATTGATAGGTCCCTCAGTTGGAAGGTAGGAATATGCCAATGAACTTTCGCTCCCTCAATAGTAAATGGAGTTCAACAGTGCAGCTTTGTTACATTCTAATAAAAGGATATTTTACCTGACATGCAGTACTTTTTTGGAGCCTGCTAGTGGTATTAAAGCGGATGTGAGAGAACACAACAACTGTGATTCTGTCTTATGAGTATGGTAGTGTTTTGACATCTTGCAAGCTTGACCAGTTTGGATCAATCAGATCTCATTGCCAATAATCTCGTGTGTGCAGGATGTTAAGTGGCTGCAAACAATCACAAGGCTTCCCATCCTTGTGAAGGGAGTTTTGACAGCTGAAGACAGTATGTGACCTCAAATTCTTTCAGAAAGTCTGTCTGAGTAGCAATGCCTTAAAGGTCCCATACTCTGGTTCTTAGTGTGGCCTACATTTCATGGATTTCTGTCATCTTGTGATGAGCAGACAATCTGCCAAAGAGAGGATAAGCTACCTTCCAATGCTGTCTCTATTTTGCTGGCTGTTGCTGAACTTTTGCTTTGCATTCTATGATGCTCTACTTATGTTTGAAGTGCTGTGCAGCTCTTAACTTCTGTGCTTGAATCTGGCTGCAGCAAAGCTTGCCCTCCATGCAGGGGCAGCAGGCATCATTGTGTCTAACCATGGCGCACGCCAACTTGACTATGTCCCTGCAACCATTTCCGCACTCGAGGAGGTTTGTTTACTTTCTTCACACTGTGCAGATATTATCCTTTTTGTAAACACACCACTCGGACAGTTAGTTTTATAATTCCCCTTGCACATGTACATCAAAATGCGAGCTGATGATTACGTGTCTGCGTCTGATTTCATCCTGCAGGTTGTGCAAGCTGCTTCTGGTCGTGTGCCAGTGTTCCTTGATGGAGGTGTACGCCGTGGGACTGATGTTCTGAAGGCCTTGGCCCTGGGAGCATCTGGCGTTTTCGTAAGTGCATACCTGTAGAATTTTCATTTCATTATATGCATGGTGTCAATCACTTGTCTCCATTCCTCTCTTTACTTGGAACCCACAGGGGTAGTTTGGCAGGAATGGGTGATCTTTTCTCTTTATGTGTTTTTAGTCTTATTTACCTGCCAGGGCAAGATTGAGGGTCTTTTGTAATAGTGTGCCTGTGAGGTTTTAGTCTCATTGATCCGACTTACCCATGTTTTCTTTTACTTCCCATTATGTTTGGAACCCCAGGAATAGCTGTAGGCATTAGTATCTTAACACAGTTCTTTTGTTCTAAATGGGCAAATTCAGGTAAGAGCTGTTGTTTGTCCTTGTTGGGTTCATATGGACCTGAATCTAGAATTGTGTGCCATAGGGCATGGTTAGTGGTTAGAAACAAATCATTGTCTTTGTTAGAACAGGCTCCTGTTTCTACTGAATAGATTGAGTTATGAAATCTCCAAAGTTATTCATGGGGGACATGTGATGACACTGCTCTGGACACAGATTGGGAGGCCTGTAGTTTTTTCACTGGCATGTGAAGGAGAAGCTGGTGTGAAGAAGGTCCTGCAAATGCTGAGGGACGAATTTGAATTGGCCATGGCATTGGCCGGTTGTACCAAGATCAAGGAGATCAACCGCTCACATGTGCAGACTGAATCTGAGCGTCTTGGCCTTACCTCAAGGCTGTAGACTGATTCAGCAATTACACAATCCATCCAGAAAGGATCAACTTTCTGTAGTAGGTCTATTGTGTCTAGTTGCAAGGTGTAATGGGTAACTTCACAAGGGGGGTACCTGCAGTCCTTCCATTCAAAGGCACTCAGGACATCTGTAGTTCCTCCATGGAAAAAATGGATTATGTGTGTTGTTAGACTATTTCTGCAATGATTAATGGGAGGATTTAGTATTCCTGCTTCTACAATTGTCATTTCCTTCTATGCAAATTTGAATCGACCAACCGTTGGCTCACTGAACAGTTTGTTGAAGACCAGTTGATGGCAGGTGACAGTGGATGCACCTGCAATTTCCAGGTGGAGAAGAATTTGATGACTATGGATCAGCCTCAAGCAGAAGGTGATGATCTGCATTACGAAGACCTATTGCATTTGACTTGTGAATGAAATAGTCTAATCTTTTTCACATTCTTGGGTCTAAAAATGCTACTTCTTTCCCCTTACATAATATAATCTATGATGCCTTGTGCAGACCTATTCATGATTTTTTGCTCTTTCGGAAAAAAAAAAATAAAATTTCAAAATTTCTGAAAAAATGATAGAATTATTGTTGCTGCCAAGGTACTACAGTATAAACCATATACCAATTTGGTAATGGTGTAGAAAACTAAATACCAAAATTATATAAGTAATAGACAAATTTTCAATTTTTGTATTTTGCTACAGTATGAACATGAACCAAATTTATATAATTTTCATAAAATGATATGGATTTAAACAAAGAGATGAATATTAACTAGAGGTATTATTGTTCAACATGAATAAATGTGATAATATGCCAAAAAAACACATTGTATATCGTAAAATGTTCTGCATGTTTGAACTTCCAATGCTCCAAAAGAAAGTTAGTAAAAAATCTCATTAATGAAGGCTTCTAGGCCTCCAGAAGGTCTAGCAATAGTAAAATGTACATGTAAATGTAAGAGCATCTTTATTCTTTACCCCACACGGGCAAACAACTCCTTTATTTTAGAATAGAATATCGTTTAATGATCACTGTCCCCAACCACAAACGTGATGAAAGAGTCCCTTTAAACACTCAAAGACCATTTGCATCTGGACAAGTAATAGTCACTCTCCAAATCCATAGTAAATGAAAAGCGTTTAAAGGGGTTAAAATGACCACTCCAAAATAGACCAACGATACCCCGAGAGCAGCAGGATTTGTGCTATCCTGCTGCAAGATTTCATGAAAAAGGGGTGTTTGCCAGTGTGGTCGGGTGGAGATGCTCTAAGGTTCCTCTCACTACAAGTGGGAGAAAAAAAACAACAAAAACAAAAACAAAGTGGATATGTCACATTTTGTTTGGTGTTGAGAGATGTCTATCATGAATAGGATTGAGATCAAACATGAATTTGTTGTTGCTTATGAATGGATTGAGATCAAATCTACCAACCACCAAACACATGATATGACATGAACACATTGAGGAGGACATAGGAGAAGCAGGTGGTAGGATATATATATTATGTCCTACATAAATAACTATGTTGATCTAAAGTGGTGTGTCTTTGAATTGCATGAATATATATATATACACACACCCTTTACATATGAGGAAAAGGTGAGTTAAAACGGGTACCTTCAATTTCGTAAGATGCCTGAAACTTGAGGCTTGCTTGAAGTTCAA
>Ga0209611_10006768_pt1 | contig 18612 bp, 8 predicted proteins | sample S1TSphgellanicum_3_FD_187693 | JGI IMG/M metagenome (GOLD analysis project Ga0209611, IMG submission 187693) | Host-associated microbial communities from peat moss isolated from Minnesota, USA - S1T2_Fc - Sphagnum magellanicum MG (SPAdes) (version 2) | ecosystem: Host-associated > Plants > Peat... | reverse complement strand
AATTCCAATTACACATATTTAGGCCAACTTATCCAAGGTAGCCTAGTCTACAATGTCATATTCTCACTCAGGAAGCCATGTGGTGGTTGACAACTTCTTAAGATTGTTTCAATGCAATGAACTCAATATTATTTCAATGCATTTGCTAAGATAAATCCTTTCATTTTTTGCATTTGTAGAATCCTTATTAAAATTATACCTATCCCCAACATCAATTTTAAAATAAACAACAAATGTTTTACTAGCGTATGCAAAGTATCCAACTTTATTTCTTTTCTTTTCCCTCAATAGCTAACCATATCATGCATTTGACTTGAAAGACCAAGCAATCATCCCATAGAATAGATTCAACCCAAGGAAACCTAGTTACCCAAAAATCCTTAAAAACATGAAACTTGTCTTAAAAGCTCTTAAGTTTCTTGGATTGAAAATTTTGTGCACTAGAGCTACAAGGTTAAAAAAAAAATGTCAAATCAAAAAGGGCAAATGTGGATGGCTTGCAATGTTATTGCTTTGAGCAGAAAAAAAACATGTTGAAAACAAAATTCTAAAGGATTTTCAATGGTGGCATTACAACAAGTAGACTCACAAAAGAACAAATCCTAAACATAATTTCAAACTACAAACCTTCAACACAAAGCTCAAAATGCAATGATAAAATTAAGGGGAGAAACCTATAAAGATCAAAGATTTGTTGTTGGATTTTGCAAGACTCTTCTTATATTACTTTGACAAAAAAGAAGTTGCAAGCACATCAATTTCAAAACTTTCAAATATATTTCATGTTGTCAATAATTATATTACCACCCCTCCCCTACAATCCATTTGCACGATTATTGTCACAACAAAAAAATTCTGCAACCAAGCTCACAACAATCTTATGATCCATTTGTTAAAAAACCACAAATGTTCAAGCATATTGAAACATTCAAGGCAATGACCCTGCATGTGTTGCCACCACCATCTTCAAGGTTTCAAAACACAAGGCATAAATAGTATTGAGCTCATTGTAAGGGACTTGAAAAACAAATGAAGAGTGTATTACTAGTTTGGGGGAGGGGGAGCTCATTAGGCAACCTACCAAATTCAGTGGTTGTTATTTGGTGATCTACAATAATGGATGGTCACATATTGGCAAAGCCTTAAAGCTTTATAACATACTAAAGTTAAAGGCAAAATTGTAAAACCTTAAAGCTTTAAAAGCATTGTTGGTGATGAAACCTACATGCCTTTTCAATGATGGAGGGGGACAAGTGGTTTACTTCATGGCACACCCACACAAGAGGGGGGGGGTGTGTTTTGGGAAATTTTTATTTTTTCTTTTAAAAACCAAATCCATCATGCCATTTTGCAAGACAATATTTTACATCACCTTTTGGCTTAAATCACTAGAAAACAAAATTGTGATGCCCAAGGTTGGATATGAAGTTTTATAACACAAAAAATATTTTTCATGTGACATTAATGCATGCATCCTAATATGGCATTATTATGATCAAGTTAGGTACTAATTTTTTTAAATCACCAATTTAAATGTGGTCCTCCAAGTAAAAATGAAACCTTGTAATTTTCAAATTTTGTGAATGTGAGGATCCTCGAAAATAGGGAACAAATTCAAATAGATTCCAATGTTATAACTCCTAGTTTGTTTCATAAATGAATTTATAGAGTTAATTCCTACTAGCTACTTATAATTCCCATAATCATCATTGGTGCAATCATGGGTTCAAGTAATTAAGTGCACCAATGAACCCAACTTGAAGCCTAATGCATGCACTTATTTGACCAAAACCTCTTCCAAATCCATGTGAAAACTCATAATCAATAGACCACCCAAAATCTCTCAAAAAGCCTGATGTAGTTCCCCTAAAAAACAATTAATATTTTTTAGTTTTCATTACCCACATCCATTTGAAGATTTAGAAATTTTTTTGGCTTATCATGCATTTAGCTTGGTTAACTATAGCTTATGTCAAAAGACATTTTTTACTCTAGGATACCACAACTGTTGTGATTACAAACAAAACCTAATTAGGTGAAAATGACCAAAAAAATAAAATAAAGATTAAATTTTCGGATGCATTGATGTTAGGATCATTGTGGGAAAAGGACCTTTACATGGATTGGCCTACCATCTTTGACAATTGGAACGACATGAATAATTGCAAAGTTGTTTTTTTTAGTATAATTTCAAATTGATATTTTTGAAGTTTATTTATTATAATTTTTTTATTCTAAAAAATTTAATAAAATTTTAATGAAAATTTTAAAATTTCTATCAATTAGTTTTAAATGAAATTCTTATCAAACATGTGTTCATTGAATGTGCATAAAAAAGATTGAATTGATGTAAAAATCGAAAGCCTTTTGATTCAAAAGGTAATATTGTTATGGCACCACATTGTAAAAACTCAAACATATTTTAAACTACCCTTCAAACAAATAATGATGCCAAGGGGCCTCCATAATTGGGTGGCTAGGCAATGGCAATTTAAGCTTGTTTTGAATTTGATTCATGCACCATCTATCGCTTACCTACAAGGTCACAATTTGATTTTTTGTCTAATACCTAATTGATTTGAAATCTTAGTTCAAAAGCTTGCATTTAGTCAACTAGTGAGAGCATTGATTTAACAAGTTGGATAAAAGGTATCAATAAGGATTTCTAAGGATTGACCACAATATGATAGACCCAATGAAAAAGGGTTAATGCATTTATTCATCTTTCACTATAATGACATCAATTCACTAATTGTTTTTCCATTTTGTTGACAAGTTAAGTTCATGATTTTTTGTTTATATTTATTTTATCATATTTTAGAACCTTATTTGAAATTACATCTAGGTTTAGACTAGTGTTGTACTGGTATATAAGGTCTAACACAAATATGTAATATAGGTATGGGAATGAATATAAGAAAATAAACAAGTCAAATATGGAAAATAATAAATTTAAGTGATATTGGTATTGGGGGTAGTAGGTTTTAAGAGTTTAGGGTTTTGATATGAAATTAACGTGAGTATGAACATTTTTGTTATCACGGGTGATGCTAGTACTAAGCTTTTCATTAGGCTTGAATGGAATAAGGTATGAATATTATTGCAAAAGTTAGGTTATGTTTGTGATTTGGATGCTTGTGCAATATTCATTATATATTTTTAGCTCTTCCTTGATGTAATATGGTGCACTCCTAATTTTTTCAAGTTATACAAGGGTAAAAGATTTGTTGAATAGGCCAAAACACATTCAATGGAGCCAAAAAGAAAATCAAATAAAGTAACAACCATTTTTAATCAAAGAATTATTTATGTTTTTCCATTTGAAACCATGTTAATTAAGGAAATTTACTTTTATTCATATGAATGTTAGGAAATTCAAATTGAAAATTCATTTCAATTATTATTTTTTCATTTTAATTTAAGACGTTTGAAAATGAATAATCATCACATCTGAAATAATCAATTTTGTAGAGGATTTTCAAAAGGAATCCTATAATAAAGGCATTTTTATTAGTAAAAATATATAAAAATATGTTAGCCACATTAAAAAATAATTCTCAATTTTAATAAAAATGTGTAATTTTTAATATTTTAAAATTCAAAGTATGTTAAAAAAAATTGAGAGTTTCAATAACCCTTTAAATCACATAAATGGGGTATATTATGTACATGATGTGTTAAACAAAGTTATAGCTTATAATACAACAAATGAACACCCAAATAATGAACATATTTTGGTATGATTTGTTCAATTCTAATCATTTTAAACAATGAAACACAATATCTACAAGGAATTTGGACATTTTAGAGATTTTATATTTATTTTAAAATTACATTTAAAAAGATGTATTAGGGCAATTGTAAGATTTTTTTTATAATAAGTCATAACAAATGAAAAAGGTTTTAGGACAATTGTAAAGATTGCCTTTGAATGTGTTTTGACCTAGGGTGTGCTCCTAATTAATTCTCACCAAAAAAGGGCATGGGAACTCCATCATGGGACTAAAATGAACTCACAAGTTTGAGTTTAAGGTGAATTCAATTTTCCAAACCAAAAAAGATGGTGGTTAATGCATATTGGAACCAAAATGGTGCATAAATGAACCATGGGCAACCCACATTCACAAAAGACAACATGGCTTAGATTTGGGAGGATTCTCCACTCTCCTTATAGTATATTATGTAGATGGTGGCAAGGACTACATCAAAATGGTAAAAATGATCAAGGTTCAAAAATGGCAGTCATGAATTTTTTTGATTTTGCCAAGTTATGAGTCTTGCAATTTTGTAAATTCATAACTCACATATAGTATATACAAGTTTTTATTGAAGACCTTTCAAAGGAAAAGTTTTATCCTTTAAATCAAATTATTTAATATTATATTAGAAGTTTTGTTCAAAGATCATTTGATCTTTTTTTCTTAGGTTTTAATGGTTAGGAGTTGAACGGTCAATTTTGGTCATAATTAACTTGTGTTTCATATTTGCAAATGGATAATGCAAGCTTGTTTTTGATATTGATTTTTAAAGAACTTTCTCATGGTGTAAAAAGGGTCCAATTTGGACAAGATTGGATAAATATTTGAAACAAGGTTTAAAAAACAATAATTTTTTTCTTTTAATGGTTTTACTTTCAAGGATTGTGTAAAAACTTTAAGGTTATACATGCTTTTATAACAAACCTTCACAAAAACATTTATATTTGCATGCATTATGCATTGTATTCTTTCGTTTTTGAACTTTTGAAACCTTTTCCAATTTCTATTAAACTACACGTCAAACTTCATATACAATTGCCTTTAAACCTAAAAAAGACTTAAATATCTTTTGTTTAATGTTTTGTTTCTTCTTCTTTTGGCAGTTGTTTCAATGATTTGGTTCCTAGTCACAACTCTCATCATCACAACCAAAATTTAAATCTCATGTAAGGGTGAAAGCACACTAAGGTGGCTAAGTTTCAATGGATTAGAGTCCGTTTTCAAAGTTCTTTTCTAGTGTAGTCGAAAATTAACTTAAAATATGAAAGTTTTAGATTATATTGAAAGTAACAATTTTTTCCATTTCGAATTTCAAGTCATGATGCTATAAGACACATATAAAAATCACAAAAGATTTTTTTAAATAATTTTTTTAAATGCTTAAAAAGGCTTTTAAAATAATTGAAATTTTTGGGATTTTCAAAAGTCCATAACATAGTAAATTAAAATCACATTCTATTCATTTAATGAAATTTTAATTTTTTAAACATAATTCATCCAATATCCCAAAGTTTCAAACACATAAGACTAACACATTGTAAGATAAAAGTCCATATCCATGAGTTTTGTAGGGTGTGACAAAATTTGTCGCCAAGATTCAAAAGTCCATTACGCATTGAATATTTAGGATTTTGATGTGTTTTTTTGCATTTTTCAAATGCCAACTCTATTAACATTACATATATGAGTCCCTTTCTTGATGTTTCAATGAAAATATTAACATTTTATATTTAAGTTTCAAAGATATGTAGAAAAAACTACAAGTGTGACACCTAAAAAGGGACTGCATAATGTGTTTTCACTCATAGCTGATTTCGGTTTTAGTGCGGTGTGCCATGTGGGTTGTGATGTGTCATTGACATGGTTTGCAAATTTTGGGGGAATTTCACTTTATTTAGGATCAAAACCTTGCAATCAATTTGCAAGTTATGTAAATGATGAATAACATGATATGCCATAGTAGCTACTTGCCTTTTGAACCTTCATAAAATGTAGAAAATACCATGAGATTTAGGAAAGGTCTATTACAATATTATAACCATGACTATGGAAACAATTCCACAACAAAACACTTGTTGAATGACTACCTTGAATTTGCTAAGTACAAGCTTGAGTTATGGTCTATGTAGGATGGTGAGGGTGGGGTGTTTAAAGGGAAGGAAGGCATGCAAGAAGTGAAAGGTGGTCCATCCATTGGCCATCGTCCATTTTTTTGTTGGTCAAAGAGGTTACTAATAAACGACCTTCTTCAACTCAAATTTGTGGAAGACCAAGTATGTTTTTCATTGCAAAATGTTAGAAGGCATTTTAATCAAATGTGAAATCACATTCATTCTAGAAATTGGTGATGTGCAAGGATCCTAATATTTATTTCCCCTTTCACAAAGAACTAGTCAAGGATTAGCCACATCCTTTAATTTGTTTGTAAAAACCATAGAAACATAACTCTACCTATATTAATTAAATTAGTAATTATCAACATCACCTTTGATCTCTAGATGTCTAGAATTGGTTTTGACACATTTGTATTGGTTATGAATTTCATTGATGGGGATTAAATGTCAAAACATGCTGATGTTGGTTTGTTAAAAACATCTAACACACATGGGTCAATATTAATAAAACTTGTGAAGCCCTTGCTTATTGAATTCCAATTGATGGACAAGGTCATAGCTTATGTCATAGACAAGGGTTGTGATTTTAATACCATAAGAACAAAATTGTCTTCAATTGTAACATGTGCACCTTTGTAGCTTGAAAAACCTTTAGTAGGTTTTTTTTAGTCATGCAATGTTTAAAGCATGCTAATATGGAACAAATGACAAAAAGTTTTATGTAGGATGAAGGAAGTGTCACTCAAAAATGCAAGGTGTTTTGTAAAAAACCAAATGTACTTGGACTAAGAAGTCTAATAAAGGTAGACAAGAGTGGGGCAAGGCATGCATAAAGGCAGGGCTTCCCATTCGAAAGCTCAACACCCCCATGAAAACTTAATTTGCTAACAAAGTTGTCCTCTTCCAAGAAACTTTGAAAATGACAATTTTGGAATATCCTAACACCATGAAACATTTGCTCTTGGAAATAGTTTCTTCATATTTGCAAACTAGGGTAGTGGCATTTGGATTAACATGGGCAATTACTTATATTGTAACAAAAACTCTTTCACTTATGGTGAAATAATGTGTTTTGAATTAGGTTCACAAGTACTACCTTTTGTCCAATGCACTACATGCTACAATTTGCAATAGAATCAAACTACAAGGAGAATTCAATTGTAGATAAAGGGCACAACCATGTCTGCAATGTGAGGATTTTGATTCATACTTGAAAATTTTGTGTGTTCGCATGCTAACAAAAGTGGCAAGTATATTAAAACCATTCCTATCTTTTACATGTGGATTCCAAAGTTGCATAATTCATAACATCTTTGCTTCCATGCTTGACTCATGATTCGAGCATTTGCAATAGATCATGAAGTTTTTAACAAGGATAAAACAAAAATTGTTGTTAGTGAATACAACAAAAGGGCTATGATTCCTTTGCTTGTCAAGGTCAATAGCTTTTTGAACCTTGTTGCTAGTCACAATGCACTAGAAGATGAAAATTTGTTTACAAATTCCCTCTTTGATGTTACAACATATGCCTCAAAAGCTAGTGAAGTTATGCTTGTATGTGAGGTGTCAATGTTTCATGATGTTGTTATTTTTGGAGAGGAGGTTATTGAGCCTCTAACTTGGTGGAAGGAACATACAAGTTGTTTTTTGGCTAGGCATGTTTTGGACATACCAAGATCTTAAATTGAGACATAATAGATTTACTTTGTTGTGGGGCAACTCAAAAGCTTGCAAAGGTGTTGCCTTGTAATTACCAACATCAATGCATTTGTCATGATTTACAAGAATTGGCCGAGTGATGCAAGAATAGGTTGTTCTTTTCTAACCTTTTCTCTTAAAGACTTTTATTATGCCAAAGAAAAACTACTTGATGACCATGAGGAAAGAATTATGGGAGTTTGAAAATTTTCAAGAGGAATAATTTGATGCAATTGTGATAAGATCTCAATGTAGGAACAAATCATGTTGTAGGTTGGTTATGCACCTACTTTGCATTTTAATGCACATTTATTGAGTTTTTTTTTTTTTTTGCAAATTTTGCAAACTTGAGGTGTAAGTTGCAAAGCATACACATACACTAGTTTTGTACATTATTTTTAGAGTTTTGCTTCGTATTTCAAACTTTTTTACATTGTAGTGTTTTTGGCATTTAAAGATGGGCTCATTTGAGAATTGATTAGAAAGTTGCATTGCCCATTTTCATGTCATGAGTGCATTTGTGAATTGTTTATGTGCAAAAAATATTTCAAAACTTTTGGCATTTCAATATCAATATTTCGAAAAACAATAGGCAATACCATATCAATGTTCATATACACCTATTATTAATTTTAAAAAACCATACCAACACCATACCAACACCATATAGATACTCACCCCAAATATATTTGTTTATTGTAGACCCATAGTCTCCTAGTTAGTAGTAAAGCCCCATGGAAATACTAAGAGCCTTCAAAACACATCCAAAGGTTGTCACATGAAAATTCCAAAATCAGTTATGTGTGGGCCTTGGTTGGGAAGTGTAATGTAAAATGATAAAAATACTTTGTTAAGGTACTTTAACATAATAATAACTTAATAGTATGTTGTGGCTCATATTAAATAGTTGTGAGAACCCCCAAAGTTTTTTTTAAAAAAAAATGTGATTGGCATCTCTTTTTTGTCTATCCAAAAAATCAAGCTTTGGATAGTCCCAAAATTGATATGTTGTAACCTCCTCCTTTGGGTTGGATATATAAGTTTTCAAGAGGAGAACTTATGGTAAATAATATGGGATAAAGTAAGGAGATATTGGGAACACATTGGGAACTTGGGGAACATGTTAAAATTCAATGGGAACTTGATGGGAACACAACATGAAGAACAAAAATCTAGCACCTCAACCCTCCCCAAAAGAAAAAAACCTAGCCCCTAGAGCAAGTTGCCTCACCTTCTTGGTTGCAAGAATTGTTTTTGCATACCTATGTTCTTTGCCATTTTTGGCCTAGGCTAATGGTAGGGGTAGAACTATGGGTGAATATAATAACAAAGGGAAAAAAGCAATAACATTTTAGGCCAATCACATTTTTTGATCCTCATGGCCTAAGGGATTTTGTGCTAGGCCCACCTCAGATAGGTGGGCCCAACACGGGCTGGATGCAAAGTTCGTTAAACGATGAAACATTATCATAAGTTGCCACTTAAGATTTCATGTCGAATTTTCATCCACCTCCATTTTCTAGGTCCCTTAGCCCTTCAAGTTTTGTGGAAAACGAACTTATACTCTGACAATCCTTTTCCTCTGACATAGGTTTTCTATTTGGATGGTCATGGGCTTTTAAGATCTAGTAAAGGGGGCCCAAATACCTCTCTAGATACCATGACCAGTTGGCATGAAAAATGGGCGAGACCTTCCATACAGGACCAGTCTAATATTGAAAAGTGACTGCACCAACAGTAAGTACAACACTGGTCTGGACTCTGGACCTCTTGTCCAAGGATGACTCGGCATTAGCTCTCTCCAGTTGGCCCACCTATAGACTACTACAGTTAAATGTCAGGTGAAATTGTTCTTCTCAAGAACTGCGTTTTTATTCTTCAGCTCTTGTTATTGGGTTTCCCAATATAACCTCTGAAGGCTCACATGCATTGTCGCCTTCTCTCCCAAAAGAAGTAACATGGATAAGACTTAAGCATAGTACTTTTGTATGTGTTGTCACCTTCTCCCCCAAAGAAGTAACGCAGTGAAAGACTTAAGCATGCTACTTTCGCATAGTTGGCACCTTCTGCCCTTCAAAAGTAACATGGTGAAAGACTTGAGTGTAGTACGTAAGCCTAGTTGGTGATGGATTGATGTACTTTTCTTTCCTGTGGTGGGCTCATGCATTTGAGGCTCTATTGTTGCTGCCATTCAATATGGCTGGCAACGCATTTTTCCAAGTCGGACATGGCATCATCCAAGATGTAAACTATCTAGCTAGCTGTGGTTGGCTGCAGTTGTGTGCAGAAAAATGATGAAGAAGCAATACTGAGGTGGAGGGGAGGACAGTGGCATGAGTAATACTTAATTGACCATGACAACTTCAACCCCGTATGTGCCAGTGACGTGCTTTGTTTTCATGTCAATACATGCATTATCAACTCATGATGGCTGTTTGCTCTTCAATGGGATTTTTTTTGTGGGGGGATGCACTGAAGACCCTGCGATATACCATAATACCTTGGCCACTTAGACACATGTTTGTAAAATAATTAATTAATTTTTGAAATTTTCATTTCAACAGATGATATTTTCTCAAATATTCCATCAACTTCTTTATTTTCCTTCAGATTTTTTTTTTCTGATTTTTTTGAAAAAATCAATGTTTCTGAAAATAATATAAGGGGTGTCAATCTGAGCCAGGTACTACAATATTACAGAACATGCCAGGTATAGGCCATGATGCCATTGTGGTCACTGAGGCGATTGTGAGGAATTTGAGCAAGCCAAAATTTCCAAACAGGAAGTGAAGCAGGCACAATGGCCTGTACCCGGATTTGCACAATGGGCATGTCGATTTTGAACCATGGTTAGGTCAAGTACACCTAAGAAAGCCTGTCCATATTGTGCCTTGTAAGGGGACTGAAAAAGGCAAAAAAGATATATGAAAACCATTATATTTCATGCTGGTGAAATTTGATTAAGAACTGGATTGGTTTCTGGAGGCATGCTGTAGTCATGTTGTGAGTGGATGAAATAATCAAAGTGATGCAGTTTGATGGTTGGTTCAATGTTTTTTTGTGTCTCTTCACTTATTCAACAACTAATATATACTACATATGTCTATGTATTTGGTGCTCTGGATGACTCCTTTTGACAAGACATTGGTCCTTTGGATGAAGGATGATAACATTCTTCATCCATGGTCTTAAAGGTAAAGCTGTAACCCCCATCCATATACTGGACAGCATTTGAATGTTTGCACTTTGCACACAATTTGTGAGACTTTTCCTTCTCGGTAGGTGTAAAGGACAGAATTTTTCATTTGTTGGTTTCAGTGGTTAGCCCACGCCTCTTGAACCTTTGAGGATGAGCTCTCCAAACGACATGTACCAGCAGTGGGTCCACAGGCCTCATCTAGTTCACATGTCATGGTAGGAAAAATTAGGATAGAGGTAAACATTATGGGGCCATTGCTACACCAATGTTGCCTCTTTCTATGCCGCCCCAAAAAAGGGAGAAAAAGAAGGAAGAAAGAGGATATTATGAATAACAAATTCCTAGCTAGCAACTGTCATGCACAGCATATTTGCGTACAGTTTCCATAAAACTTTAGAGCCATAGGTAGCTACTCCCTTTAATGACAACATCGAAGCATGAGAAAAAAGCAAAAAAAAAGAAAAAAAAATGACAACAGAATCAGAGCTTGAAATGTGGAAGGTCCCCAAATGGTTATAGAAGTTGAAGTGATAAAAGATTGAGACTGGGATGGATACAAGTCCTGATAGGTATGTATTATAGTTTGTTGCAACTGGTAGTGGGCACATTGGCACAGAAGGGGGCACGAGTGGAAATCCTGATATTTGCTGCAACTGGAAATGAATCAACTGGTTTTGGGTGGGGGCAGCCACATAACATGCTGTTGTGTGTCCCTCTATGTGTCTGTGTGTTAAACAAAGGAATGCTGTGCATACTATGGAAGAAGCATCATTACAATTGTCTCTTCATTGGCATTTTCCATTATGCTAAAACTTGTCCTCGTTGCTTTGTCCAATACAGCAGAGCCCAAATATAGTAATGCCCAACTTGATTGTCTTTCACCACCTCAAAACCTACTTTTAGTTGTGGATGGGAATCATATTGCAGGGAATCATATAGCTGCTCAGACTCAGGCTTTTTCTCTGGGTGCGAAATTTCGGCAAAATGTGAAAAAGAAAAAGGGAATTTTCTGTCGCAACATTTGTCATTTCTTTGGAAAAAAATTCGCAAAATTTTGGGGGAAATTTTTAGCCACCTTTGGAATCTGATTTTAATTTGGTAGCATTTTTTTACTATTTAGAACCTGTTGCCATTTAATGCTAAATCCCTCTTTGGGATGCTAGCCAATGATGCAACATGCAACATCAGAAAAATTGGAAAAAAATATCACTGGCTAGGACCTCATCACCCGCAATAACTTATGTGATAATTTTTGTTATGGTCTCTCTTGTCACCTGGCACTATATTCATCAGCTGGTTGCTGTGGGGAGTAGTATATTGCACAGCAGTCATTGCAAGCTCATTGGTTGCTTAGTAGGTAATGCTTGTTATGCAGCTTCTGTGCAAAGGTGCTATAAAAATGCAGGTTATCAATGTCAAATTTTGGTTTTTAAAAAGTTTCTTTGGGGGGTGGGGAGAGATACCCAGAATGTCTTATGAAAATTTGAAATAGGTACTTATCAGGCACCTTATGGAAACCAAATACATTGTAGGATGGTCAGAAATCCAAAAAATAAGATGTTGAATTTTAGGTTGGGGGAGGTAGCTTTTCTAGCCTTTGTAACCAGCTTCTGGACTGCATTGTCCAATGTGTCACTTGCTCATTGCTCCAGAGGAGGGGGGTTATAACACATAACTTTCTCCCTTCTCTCCTCTAGTTTTTAGTCACTTTCTCATTGGTCCAGAAACCGGTTACGCCCAGTAACTGGCAAGAGGAGCCAGATTATCAAAATAGTCTTGATGCATTCATGCCTCAACTATATTCAGTAATCCAGCTCCTCTCACCAGTCCCCTAATACATAACCTATTTATCAAGGCTATTAGTTCTAAAGCTTCTTTTTATCTAGATCTAAAGGATGCATAAGTCCTCCATTCCTATGTGTCTAGAGTAAAGGCAATATATACCCCTTTGCCTCTTATTTTTCTTCTTCTTTTCACAACAGCATCCCCTTATGAAAATCACAGGGGTGGACCCTTCTTTGTGAATACAGAGTACGTACGCAGGCAGACTGAATGATTGCTTAATCTAAATCCAGTAAACCCTAAATGAAGGATTTCTCATATCTTCTTTCTAAACTCATCACCCCAAGTCAAGCGAGGTCAGTGAAATGGGTTCTGTGTCACACAGGTGGGTTATGTCAATGGCACATGGCCCATGCTAAGATAAACTCCAGATAGAAAAATCTCAAAAGTTACATTGCCACCTGCAAGCCATATTCAAGTGTAGCAGCCACAAGTGTTGATTAGCCTAGTTGTTCGTTGACATGTGTAAAAAGCGTTTGGAAAGCAGCAAAAACCTTGACATGAGATCACAGCACTTTTTCAGCAATTAAACAAAGTGATAAATTGCAAAAAAGCAAACAACAGTGCAAATTTGTTTTTTAATTGAGTGGGCATGTGGAGGCAGGGCTGGACATGGGCAAATATTATTCTGACTCTCAACAAATCCCTTTTGAGTACTCGTAATACTCTAGAGATCAAATACTAAATTCTCATTGTCAACAAATCCTTTGAGTACATCCAACGCTATGCTGACTCTTAACAAATCTAGTGAACAGGGAATTTACTCATTGTTCTGATTTTCATGAATCCCTTGTTCATTGTACTCTGAACCTTTTTCCCAAAAGTACCATTGGCTAATAAAACAAGTAGCTAGTGAGCATGTACTAAGGCTTTACATGCTCGCTAGCTACTGTAATAAACCAACACAACTTGGTTTTGTTGCAAGAACACAGGGCTTTCCTAATCAGAAACAGTTCAATTACAAAAGTGTTCCCCAAACTGAGGGGCTGAATGAACTCTTCATTGTTCCGAACTCAACCTCAGGAGCCAAACAAGCCCAGCTGTGAGGAGGATCCTGCGGACCCTGCTCGACACTTCTTTCCAATAAACAGCAACAAAAAGGCACTGTCGAGTCTCAACAAGTACCTTTCAGTACATGGAACACTAGTATGACAATCAACCGTTCTGTGTTATGGGTACACACACACACACACAAAAGGAGGCTTGTCCTCACTTTCTTTGGAGGTGCTAGCAAAAAAAGGATTGGTTTTGCTAAGTGGGTCTTAAAATTCTGATTGTAGTCTGTGTGTCTACCTTCATTGGCATAGTTGTACTGTGCACACAGAGATCAGAGAAAAAGATAGGATTCAGGAGGAGAAAATTCCCTAATGAGACGTTTTTTTCTTCCCAGAGAACCTACTTGTTCTTTTTAATTGTTCAACAATGTACTCTCACCTCTCCAGATTGTGCATGTACTACTTGCTATAAATAACCTGTAGCTGTCCAGAGGAACAAAAACTGTATTGCATTAACCTATTGTAACAACAAATGATGGCCCTGTGAAACTCACTTTCAACTACACAACCCACTTTCATAGAACCCCATATGAGTAAAAAAGGCCTAATATTGTTTCAATTTCACCTAACACATTACCCATCAATGGCAACATAGGATGCGGAGACAACCTTGCTTTTAGAATTGGAACAACATTCCTCCCTTGGCAAGATTGACTGGGAGTACATAGGATAAAGGTCAAAATGGCGTAAGGGAAAAGAAACACTCCAAAATCTCTCAAGCATGGATTCAGAAAGACTCAAGTTTCACATGCAACCTCTAGCACATCACAATCAGCAAGCTGCTTCTCCAGGTACTCGGCACATACAAAAATTGCAACATTCGTCATTGATACGTAAAAGAGAACATTCAATGTGTCCATTGTCACATCCTCTCTAAACCACCAATGTCTTATCGCTTTCTTTCCCACAAAAATCCATTGATCTCCACACATTCACTAGTGCTCTTTTGTATGCGATTCACAAGTTTTCCTTCACAAGTTTCATTGTGTAGCATTCATTATCTTCATCAAGCTCATTGCCTCACCATCAACATCCCAGAAGAGGCTTCATAACTTCCCCTCATCAATAACCACAAAATAAGGAAAGGAAGCCAACATTGTTTTGCTTTGCTTGACTCTCCTTCCCTAGGGATCAACCTAACTAGGTGTATATGCCCTTTGGTGTTACACATCTAATTAGGTGTAACCTATCCTTTACAAAATAAGTTTGTGCCTTCACACATTATAATTCAAGTTGTGTACTTGAAGACCTATAGTTTGCAACAAGGTTTTTCCCATATCTACACATTAACATTTTATAACATACACACCCTTGCACCTTCATCAAGTTCCTACATGCCTTCATCATCTTTGTCATTCAAGAACTTATAGGGGCCTTGCCATCTTGGCTTCAACCCTTTTTTCTTGCCTATGCATCTCATTTTTACCCAAAAATCAATGGCACTTAGGCCTACAAACAATTGGTCATCCTTATGCATATTCAACATTTTCTTTTGATGATTATGAACTTTTGCAACATTCAGCCCAATGCAACACAACTACCATATGAGTGCATGAGCATGAGTGGTGAACTTGTGAGCATTGACCTAAACTTTTGTGAGCAACACAAAATCTTTGAAGAATATTCTTGTCATGTAAGCCAAATATTTTTCACGTAAATAAAAATATTCCATTCATGTGGACAAAATATTATACTTACGTGGAAAGAATATTCTTTTGGTGATATAGAATAGTCATTGAAATAAACAGAATATGTCATTGGTGACAAGGATATCATAACTTTTGTTGCACTTGTTTGCAATTGAAACTTAGAAATTATTTCCCTTAATCTTTCAAAATAATGTTGTTAATTATTATTGAACATTTAAACTAGTTTAATAACTAATTTTTATCTAATAATGTCTAATCATTCATGCCAAAAAAAAATGTTGAATGAACAATTAACAAATAATTTATTAAATTAGAACAGTAACATCTTTTCCATGTTGTAGTTTAGGAGCCAAACACATATGGTAGAAATGAAATTAAAATTCTTGTCGAATATTTCACACTATTGTAATAACATATTTGCATTTCACATGCCTATGTTCATTATATCTGTTTTAAATCTCAATAAACTTAACATTACAATTCATTCCAACATCAAATTCATGGTTATTGCATATTACCAAAATTTTGAATTTTAAAACCAGGATTACAATTCATTTCATCATAATCTAAGACTACAGAAAATTCACATAAAAGATGAACATAATTCATTGTAAAAGTTTGTGTTTATCCGTATTACTTAAAATATCAATCCAAATTATAGCGTAATCCCATGTTTTGTTGGAAAAAAAATCAATCCCAAAACAACACTTTAAATTTGTGTTATATCAAAATAGAATCTTTTCTACTGCAAATATCTCTAGCTTTTCCTCTTCTTCTTTCAAAACCAAAAGAAAAAACTTAATTCCTTGTCTCATTTTCTTTTCCTCCCTTTGTTTTCTAGGACTCTTTCCCTTTAAATCCATCCCAAGTCACATCACAATGATCCAAAGCAACAAGAATTCAAAATTCAAACTAACAAAGTTCCCTAATTAATCCCTATCCTAATTGCCTTGTTCATCCCGAATCACATACTCAATTTACCCCCTTAACATTACCCCTTCTGTACTTTGGATTATGTCCCCAAAATCCTTGTAAAATGATAGAAATGAAATGATAGTATTCTATATCCTTTTAAACATATGTTTCCCCTACCATAGTGCTATAATCCCAATCTATACATAAACCAACGATTCTATATTTACATTTTGCTCTACAATTCTAATATGTTCCCCCACTAATTTAGTTTGTGGTTTATGTCCAGATATTGTATCTTGGATATCTTTTATTCTAGTCATAGAAAAACCTCCACCTTTTCCTGTTCTTGAATTCCCTTTGGTTATTTTTCTTCCTGAAGCCCTCCTTTAAGTCCTGTGGTATCTTTGGTTGTATCTCTTTTCTTGAATTACTCCTAGGTCTTGTGATTTTTTAGTTTGTACTTCCTCCTCCTAAGCTATCCCATTAAGCCCTGCTCATGTCTCGTCATCTTGGCCCGATACTTTTATATTTGTTGGATTACCACAAATGAAATTTGGAATTTTTTTGGATAAGCTTCCAACTTGTACCTCAGAATTCTTTCATTAGCTTTATGTTGAGCCAAATTCTTCTCTAATTCCTTTGTAAAATATTCCTCTACAACCTCCCACCATTCGTTAGATTCTACCTCAGAGTCTTTCATCTTGTTTTTCGTCTTCATTAGTGTATAATATTGCAACATTTGTTCATAATCCTTTAGCCTTTTTTTGATACCAACTAGATCTAAGTTCTTCCTTGTTCTTGTGCCCTCTCCAATTGTGCTTGCAGGTGTTGCAAAGTTTTTTTATATTCATTCATGTCCTCCATGAACAACTCTCTTTTTGCTTCTGCTATCTTTCTTTTAAGTTCCTCAAACTACAACAGAGACACATTCTTCATATTTTATCGATTCCAAATATGTCAGAACATTTTCCTTTTCCTTCTTCTCTTTAGTCAATGCTTTCACATGACTATCCAAAGCCGTTTATTATTTTTTTATGAAGAAACAATGCTTTTGCCACTTCTTCTATGTGGTTTCCCATATTTCAGCCTTCTTTTTTTAATTCTTTAATTCTTCATCCTGCGACTTTAGTCGTGTTGTGCTACCCTTGAACTCTTCATTCTCATCTTGTAGTTTTTTAATGGGCATTTTATTTTTTTGCTCAACCTCTACCTTGTTCTTCTTCCAAATTTCCACATTATTTTTATACCCCTTCTAGAACTCTCTCTCCTTATCCAATTCCTCATGTAACACTACCTTCTCCTTCTCCCTCATAACTAATATTTTTCTAGAGTGTTTAATTCCAAAGTCAAATTCTTGATTACTTCTACTTATACCTCTTCCATAGACTTTGGTGTACTTGTTTATGTCGTAGGATCTCCAGATCCTTTTGCAAATGATCCCCGCTCTTGTACCACTCTTCTCTCCAGTTTAAATTCAAATGGGAATCCTTTTGTAAATTCTAGCCTACTAGGTACTTGTAATTTTGCTAGTTTAAATTCTTCAAAAGCAAGTTGTGTTTCCATTCTCTCCGTTTATAATTCAATAGCCTATAAACCTTCTTATGTCTGTTATTGTTGTTGTTGCAAATGTTGTTGCAAATGTTGTAAATGTTTTAGACTTGCAGTGGTCTCCCTCTAATCTTCACATGCATCCCCGTAAAAGTGCAAATGCTCTTCACCCTTTGGAAACCTTATGTCATGTTCCCTTTTAACTCCCTGGCTCTACTCTTGCAGTTGTTTTTCCTATGGTGATGTCATTTGTGGTATCTTTTGCCTTTGTTCCCTCGGCTATCTCTCTTGTGGAGATGTCATATGTGGTACAACTGCACTTAGTTTAACTATGTGAACCACTATTGGTACTGCAGATGGTTCCACTCTAACCCTCATCATTTTTGGTGCCCTCAAATTTGTGCTCTCCTGTTCCTTCTTCACTTTTGAGCTTAAAGCTCTTCTTTCCTCAACTTTGTTCTTCCTCTTGAGAGCACTTCTGGGAAAGTCTGCTACAACTTTCTTTTTATTCTCTAGTGTTATCTGCATCTCTTAAGGCAAATTGACAAGTATCTTTTTTATCCCCCTTATTATCCTTAACATACTTATACCACCTGACACGCTCCCAAGTCCCTAGTTAGCCCCAAGTTGGGGCCAAGTCATTCAAGTTGCGGAAGTATGGGCGACTCGGGGCATGCTCCCAACTTCCAGCATTAAAGGGGGGTGAGAGTGGCGTGTTGAAAGCTCCGGGATTAGACTAGGAAGAGGGACAAGCTTACTTAGTTATTGGTCTTGCATCCAAATCCAACCAACAAGTTGGTTATAACTCATTCTGCACACTTTCAATGTTGGGAC
>Ga0209611_10006767_pt1 | contig 18612 bp, 22 predicted proteins | sample S1TSphgellanicum_3_FD_187693 | JGI IMG/M metagenome (GOLD analysis project Ga0209611, IMG submission 187693) | Host-associated microbial communities from peat moss isolated from Minnesota, USA - S1T2_Fc - Sphagnum magellanicum MG (SPAdes) (version 2) | ecosystem: Host-associated > Plants > Peat... | reverse complement strand
AGTCCACAGGCAACCTTGTTAGGGCGCGCCTATGGGCATGCTGGAAGTTGCAATGGGCGCTAACGGGCGTGCTCTTTACCGTTAGAGGTCGGATATCTTGAAATAAAGTGCTTTTTTTGTTGCATTGACCAATTCCAAAGTAGTAGATCTAAAACAAGCCTTAATTGGCTTCACCTGATTTATTGTCGTCGAATGAGCACAGATGTGAGAGAGAGAGATCAAGACTAGATTATTGTCTTTTAGGGTAGCCTGCCCTATGATCAAACATCACCCTATGACTGAACACCCAAAAGAATCAAGGGTGGGTTAGCAAAAAAAGATTGGCCTATTGGTGTTCATATGTTGTCTTATCATTGAACGCTTGGTGATAAAAATTGTGTTTGGCATTTTTTATAGTTAGTTCCAACTAGTGACATTTAGTTTATTTTTGGTCATGGGAGTGTTAGAGAATTTGTATAGGGAGATTTGGTTCATTTACATAGTGGGAGGTGTTTGGTGATGAAGGGTTATAGAATAGTATAACGCACATATATGTGTACATCTATATGACCATTAACCACACTATTGGACAAAATTGTTTGGTGAAAGGGGTATTTTAAGGCATAATTATAATTTTGGTTGTTCTATGACTAAAGGTAATGTTTAGACATGGACTCATATACATCACAAAGTAATGCACATACATATTGCAAATCTAAGAAATCCAAATGTACTTGGGGCTTTAGGTGTTTGGTGAAAGGAAACATTTAAGGGGGATTTACAAATAATGAACTCCATTATGTGTTTTTTAGTGTTTGGTGATGAGCACAACTTTTAAGGTTGAAAGGGGTACAACACATTAAAGGATTCTAGCAGCACATTAAATTGCAAAATTTCTGAACCTAAGGGGTTAAGAAATTCCTAAATCTCTTTCTCAACAAATCAACCCATCACCATCATAATGTTGGGTGTCTAAGTGCAATTGTATTACATCAACTTAACTTAGCTCAATAGCAAATGGACATGTTTAGAGTACCACAACATGTGGAAGATGAATTTCAAACATTCTTAGAGTTGTTATGTCCTAGTGCAATAATGCTTAAATCACAAATGCTTAAAGAAAGTATAGAGATTTAAAGAATACTAGTAAAAAAGGAAAAGATTGAATTGTTTAACAAAATGAAAAAAAAGATCATAGAGTTGCCCAACAACTAGAAGGAAGAAACCAAAGAGCTACAAAGCAAAGTGAAAGAGAACATAGTGTTGTAGATTGTGAAAAAGGAAACATTAAAGTTACCCAAGATAGAGAATCACCAAGATGAGAACATAATTGCACATTTTTTGTTTTCTTGGTTAGAACATAGAAAGATAAGGGAGTACCATTAATGGGGCTTGATCGCATTCCACAAGCTTTTGGAGGTTGGGCCCAGGAAAATCAGGAACATCATGATGCTTAATGTCTTTCATAGGAGACGAAGTGGGGTGCTACACCGACCAGAAGAGGAAAAAGAAAATGTCCCTTTTCAAATTATATCAAACACAATGCAAAGGTCAGCAAGAACAAATAGGATGCATGTTACAAATCTAAGAGGCAAGTGTTCAAGTGAATCATTAGAAGTTGCCATGGATGCAGTTGAAAAAGGCATAATTTCTTTACGAGGGGCCAACAAGTTTTGGGGTTTATTCGTAACTTCACTTTCTAACCACCTATATGGGAAGACCAGAAGTAAGAAAATTGGACCACCATGTGTACTAACAAAAGAAGAAGATGAAGTTATTATTGCATTGGTTTTGAGTATGTAGGAATGTGGGCTTTCCATAACACTGCAACAATTCAAATGGAAGGTGGCAGAAGTGATTCAAACTTGACCCACCCCATTTTGAAATGGGTAGCCTAGGGACTCATGGTGGTATTGGTTTAAACGCAAGTATCTAGAGTTGAACATTTTTCTTGCAAAAGGATTGGACATCAATAGAGCCCAAGGTTTGATTACTAGTTCTTACAACTTGTTTTACCAAAACCTAACATCGTTGTACACCCAACATTAATACAAGCTAGATCACATATGGAACTCTGATGAAATTGGGATTCAAGTAGGGAGTGATCAAAGCTAAAGTTATAGCAAAGAAGGGATCTAATGAAATGTATAATGTTATCCTTAAATCCAGAAAATGGTTAACCATCAATTATGCAATGAATGTAACAAGGGGATCCATACTAAGGTTTTACGTATTCTGAAGTGAAAGAATTAGAGGTGATTACATTTTGCATTGCAAACCTAGAACATGTATGGCAGTCCAGACTAAAACATGGATGACAAGTTTCTTTTTCAAAGAATTTCTATCATTTTTCAAGAAGTTAGTCCTAGGTGGTATCTCTTTAAACAACCATCATCTATTAGCTCTAGATGGACATGGTTCACATGTTACCTTAGAGGTAATAGAACAGGCACAACAATTTGGTCTAAATATGATTACCTTACCTTCACCACCTCCCATGCCTTGCAACCTTTACATGTGAACTGTTTTAAACCATTCAAAACAACTTTTAGAAAAGAAAAAAAACAATAACATGGTTAAAAATAATTACAATGAACTAGACAAGGCTACATTTGTAGCATGAGTAGATAAGGCATTGAATGTAGTTTTGTCCAAATAAACATTGAAAATGAGTTTAAGGTTATAGGAATTTGGCCTTTTAATCCAAAGGCTATGGATGGAAGGACTAAGCCTAGTGAATTCTATGTTGTTGATCGTAATAACAATGCATCAAATGAGGACAATGAAGAAAATTCTAATGAAGTGATTAATGATACTAAAGCCTGGGGTGAAGATGGAACAACTACAAAGTTAATCAACATAGCCACCACTACAAATGACATTGCTACAATTAGAATTGATGTTGATGGGCAAAAAAAGTTACCAAAGTATTATGTGGAAGAGCCTACAAGTCCTGGTATCATAGAACATAAAGTACATCAAATTACATAGTTAATCTATGTGAACCTACAAATGCATTTGAAGGGGAATTGTTTCATTTTAGAAAAGCTTTAGTTTTAATTTGCTTTCAAAATTTGTTGTCCCTCCTTCATGTGCTTGTAAGAAAACACATGGCAAAAAGTCGTTAATTGATTACAATTAGTCCTATGTTGTTACTTTTGATGAATATTTGTAGATTTTGTGACAAAAAGCTATGGACAAAGAAGAAGTAAAAGTAATAAAAGAACAAAGGAGAAATGAAAAGGAGGAAACAAAGAAAAGGTGTGCAATAGATTCACAAAGTGCAAAGATAGAGGAGCTCAAAGGCTAGTTGAAAAATGACATAGAGTAGATTTCAACTAAGCTTGGTCAACATTTGTAATTAGGGAAGTAGGTGATAGATTTCACCAAAATTTCCAAGTTGGTTATAGAGCACATCCATTAGGGTACATAGGCGTCAACTTGGACATTTCAACAACTACATAATCAGAAGCTAGAGCAAGGGCAAAGGTAAGGATGCTTGCAAAAGGCCATGTTCTAGCAAGGTTGCCCCAACCTCCCATTGATGAATGAGCTACAAGTTGTAATAGGATGTGGGGCAAAAGGCCATGTTCTAACAAGGTTGCCCCAACCTCCCATTGATGAATGAACTACAAGTTGTAATAGGATGTGGGGGTTGGGGGGTTGTAGCAAGATGTGGGGGAGAACCAGGAAAAAAAGATAAATAGTGAATGGGTGTAATTTGGGACAGTTGAGACTAAATGAAGAAAGAAAAAATTTAATTCAAATTTGAATAATAATAAAAGATACAGGCGACAAAAGGAAAGAGCTTGGAGTTCAAAAAGCTTGGGCAGAAGGAAGAGAGAAAAAGAGATAGCCCTTGTCTAGGGAGAGCAAAAGAATGGTGGCGAAGGAAAAAAATAACTTTGACATAGGGGAAAAGGAAAATGCACACCTAAATGCATTGTAACAGAAAAGAAAAAGAGAAATAGCTTCAACGTTAGGGAGAAAGAAAGGGAGATTCGGCAAAGGGGAAAAAGTGCACACCCCTAGATATGTTAATTTAGCAGAGGAAAGAGATAGAGCTTTAATGCCAAGGAGAGGAAAGGGAGTTTTGACAAAAGGGAGAGAAATAGAGCTTCAACACTAAGGATAAAGAGGGAAATAATTTCAGCACTAGGGAGAGAAAGAAAGGGATATTCAATAAAACTTTAACACCAAGGAGACAAAGAGAAGGACAATTGACAAAAGTTCAACGTTAGGGAGAGAAAGACAGGGAGATTTGGTAGAGGGGAGAAGGAAGGAAAGCTTCAATGCCAGGGAGAGAGGGAAAAAGCCTCAATGCCAGGGGGAGAGAAAGAAGGAGATTTGGCAGAAGGGAGAGAGAGAAAGCTTCAATGCTAGAAAAGAAAGTGATCCCAAGGAGGGAAAGATTTTCAATGTTACGGAAAGAGAGTTCTAACGCTAGAGAGAATGATCCTAGCGAGAAAGAAAGCTTCAATGCCAAGGAGAAAGGGCGATCCTAAGGAGAGAAAGAGCTTCAACGATAAAGAGAGCAATCCCAAGGAAAGAGAGAGTAATGGTGAGAGAGAGAGAGGAAAAAGGGAAAGTGAAGAAAGAAAGAGAAAGCGATGGCCAGAGAAAGTGGGGGAGATTTGGTAGAGGGGAGAGAAATATGCACCCTTGGGATGCATCGCAACAAAAAGGAAAGAGAGAGAAAGAATGATGGCCAAAGAGGGAGATTTGACAAAGGGGAGAGAGAGAGATGCACCTTAGGATGCAATCCAATAGAGAGGGGAAAAAAAAAAGTGACGGCTAAAGAGGGGGGGAGATCTAGCAAAAGGGAGAGCATGTGCACCCCGAGATGTGTTACAACAGAGGAGACAAAGAGTTTCAACGCCAAGGAGAAAGAAAGAGAGCCTCAATGCTAAAGAGAAAAATAAAGAACTTCAATGCATGGGACAAAGAGATCTTCAATGGCAAGGAGAAAGAAAGCGATGGTTAAGGAGAGAGAGAAAGGTTCAACACAGGGGAGAAAGAGTGATGGCCAGGGAGAGAGATGAACCTTTGGAAAAAGGGAAACCCATGACATCTTACAACAAAAAGGAAAGATAGAGAATGTGATGGCTAGGGAGAGAAAAAGGTTCATTGATTTGCAATGGATGGGACTGAAAAGTTCGAACTAGAAGAACCCTTGTAACCAAAAGCACTTACAACCAATGGAAACCTATAACCTAAAAATTCAAACATAATGTGCAAAGAAGAGACAAAAAAAAACTCCAAAGCATTCAATCGTCCTTTGTTTCATAACTTGCACACACATGAGCAATAGGTTAATGAGGTCCCATGAGTAGAAAGAAATTGCAAGTTTGGCAATGATTACCAGATACATCAAGAGCAATTTTTGGTCCAACATAAAAACCACAAAGCACACCAAGGAAAGGAATGCTTCAACGACACTAACATTTCCAACAACATTGAGCAACAACAAAGTCAACAAATTCTTGTTGCAGTGCACATGAGAGAAATTAAAACCCTAAATGCACAAGAAAAAAACTAAACCCTAAGTTTGTGACACCCATTTTAGTTAAAAAAATTAGGGTTAATGGAACAACTTTTTGCTATGATCCTTGATTGGTTTCATTTTTGAAAATTTTAATCTTCGTTTTTCATGCTTGATGAATTGTTTTGTATGAAAAAATTAATGGTGTTAGCATCCATCCAATTTGAAAATGAGCATCATGTTGTCCACATGTCAACAAATTGAAGATTAATCATGCAGTGTGATGTGTTTGTTGATAAGTCACCCATGTGTTTATTTTGTAACTTTTCCAGCTTTTAAAGGACCCATACTTTGAATGGGCATATCTCTATCATTTTTCAACCATTCAATGCAATTTAAGTGGCTATGGATACACCCAGAGCAAATTTACAAAAAGTCTCTGAACAATAGGATTAACTAAAGACTTGATTGGCAATTATTTTTCTCTAAGCGTGTAAATGTTCAGTGGCCAACTAGGCTACCCTCAGGGTTTGCTCTCTCAACAAGCCTTCTTCTAGATTGCTCTCTTATAGGTTTAGGGCATTCATTAGTGCTTAATATGTGACCTTACTCCTACATGGCCAAAATTAGCTTTCATTGTTTTCAACCATTTGGGATTTTTGGCCTTTGTGAAAGTAATAACAACTCCTTGGGAAGATGAATTGAGTTCACGATTTGATTTGGCAAAGGTTTGTGTTTGCATTTAGATATTTTCATATATAAAAAATCTATGGCCACTACAAGGGAACAAGAGCGTCACAAACATGATGTGTTCTTCAATGACCTCAAAGATAGAAGTATTGCATGGTTGTACCATATGCCTTGGGAAACATGGGTGTAGAAAGGGCATCCAAAGGTGTGTTGGCCCAAAGAATGGCTATTAAAAGACCTAGTAGCAGTGTGCGAATCTTCAAAATTCAATTTCTTTACATGGGGTAGTCAATCAAGTTTCCTGACTACAACTTTGAAGAAGTAGTGATTCTACAATTAGGTCATGTTGCCATTGATAGGTAAGTATACCCTTGAGGTGTTTGTGCAAATGTAATGTATATGGTTGCAAATTGATTGGACTAGTATAAAAGATTTAGATAAACATTTCAAAAAAGGAGTGAACTCAATTTGTTAACTAAACTCCAAAGAAATCCACCCCTTATGGTAGAAAAGGGGGGTTGGGGGTGGGAACAAGTAGTTCATCCAAACTCTTGGTTTTAAAACCTTCAATTTTCCAAGGCTTTTGGTTATGAAAGATATGATGTGAAAGAAAAATTCAAATGCTCACATGGTATAGAAATATTTCTTTTGTTATTACACAATTTAACAAGTCTAATTGGGTTGAGGATAATAACCATGCATTAAGGGTGATTGTTTTCTTACATTATTTTTGTGTTTCACCTTTTTTTCAGGCTTGGATAGGTGCTTTGCAAAATGTCTTATCAAAATAAAGATGGACAAACATGTGAAAGACTCCATCAATGTATGTGGCATAATGTTTTATAGTGTAGTTCCATACTTAAGAACATATTTTATCGACTTAAAGCCCAGGATGAAACTTCATTTAAAGTTCCAAAAAACATTTATGGATAATGAAGGTTGGTTATGGAAAATTTTCAAAGGCTTCAAAGCATATTACACAACTTAATATTTGAAGGTTTCACAGTTTCGTTGAAATACACACAATCATTATTGGATTTATTTGAATATTTTGAAGCTCCTTCCTTTGGATTCAAACAAGATTAAAGTGTGTTGTGAATAAGGAGAAGTCACCTATTTTTTACCTTAATTTCTATTACTTGTTTATGATCAATACTTTGTAAGTTCAACATATAAAAGAGCTTTGGGATTTGAGATTAAATCACATTTCAAATTAGTTCATCACCAACCTTTCATCTTGAATTTGGTGATTACACTGATCAATTAAGATGCCTTTTCAAATCATCTAAAAGTGTAACTCCTTGATTAAATTTTTTTTTGTCCTTTCAAAAAATATATTCAAAACATCCTAAGAACAACCACCTTAAGATGCAATTCCTTCCATAGTGGCAAAATAAAAATTAGACGACAAATGTGAATTGTATATGATTTCTTTTTTATGGACATAATTTATTTATTGGATATTAGAAGTAGTGTGACAATGGATTTTGCATCTTTTTATTTATATCCCACTATAGTGGTCAAAGATGCCTTGGTTTATTCACTAAACTTGAAATGTCTTTGTAATTGATTTGCATTTTAGTCAAATAATTAAATACTTAGTTGGATATTGTATTAGCAAGCATTGCAGTTCAAGTTGCATTGAGGATATGATGTGTAACATTTTTAATAATGTTTGATGCAAGGAGTAATTGGTGAGTTAGCCCATGTTTTAATATGTTATAGAATGGTTTCATTTAAAGATTGTGTTAATTTGGAAAATTGGCTTACATTAGTTGTGGATGATAATGACATATGTGAACTAGTTCCAAGAAAGGCCCAAGTTTTGTTAAACTATTCATGTTTTTACAACCCAAAAGATTTATGTAGCAAATTATTGATGACATGAAGGTGATCTTTCCACACCAAAATTTGACCTTATATCATTACATAAAAAACACAAATTTTTCACTAATAGCATTTAGATTAAGTTGATTTAGAATTGAGTCCATTTTTTTGAAATGAATGATTATGTTTGATTTGATTAAAATGAACACTCGATTTGTTCATTTTAATTGAAGATACTAGATATTTAATCAACTTTTTTTAATGTTGAACATGTGGCATATGCAACAATTATGTGAAATTATTCACCTTGACCAATGTGATTGAAATAAATCTATATATGATTGATTATTATTCTACTATTACTTTTGATAATGTGGCAATTGTAATTTTAATTTTTTTTATTGAATTGAATTATTAAAATGAATGAAAATAGATTATAAATCTTATGTTCTCATTTGTTATCTATAACAATTCATATAAAAATGAAGATAAGGGACAAAAAATGAAATATAATAACATGACATGTGAAACTTGAAAATAAAAATAGTAAAATTTAATTAAATTTCAAAACTAAAAATCTACATATGAATTTCAATTATTTAATTTCATAAGTGAAATTCATTTCATTTTGAGATTAAATTTTTTTTTAATAAAATTATAGAAACTATAAGTATAATTAAATTTCAAAACTAAAAATCTACATATGAATTTCAACTATCCAATTTAATGAAACTATAAGTAAATAATTATAATAATTATAATTATAACTAATGTAATTTTCATTTTACATTTTGAGACTTAAATCCATTATAAATTTCAAGGAAAAATTAATTAAATTAAATAATGAAATTAAAAATGTACATGTGTAATCAGTGTTTTAATGAAGTTATTTAATTATCTAATAAGGTTATAATCTGTGATATAAAAAAAACGTGTGTTTATATATTTTGTGATAACAATTTTTGTCATTATGTGAGGTGGTGATGGGATAGTAAAGGCCTTGGGTTGTGCTAAAAAAGGTAAGGGTTTAAATCTCATTTTGGACATGTCATGATCATGACATCATGATGATGATTTGTTGTGAATTCCACAAACTATCAACATTAAACCCCAAAAAAGAAAACAAGATGACAATGATTTGTCATGGGTTTGATGAACTATTAATAATTAGCTTGAAATTTTTTAAAAAAAAATTTGCGTTGAAATTACGGGTCAATTATGGGTTTAGTACAATTACATTTTAAACACATCCATAGTTCAATCAAAAAATAAAAATAAAAATAATTAATAGATTTATTATTAAAATAATTTACAATTTAATTAAAATTAATAATATTGCCATGTCAACTAGAGTTTCATTTATAAAAACCAATGTAAAATCCTTGTTATGTAAGAATGTATTTGATTTCATATTATTTCAAACATGTTTATCACAACTATTTAGAACTTCACAACATTAATTAAAAAATTGTATTCATTAACCTATCAATTCCTTGTGCATTATAAGTTACATACATGTATGTACACATGGTCAAAAAGTTCCACTCATATTAAGTGAAGCAACATTTATGGATCATTCAACACAAGCATTGGGAAACATGGAAATTGCAAATGCTTCAACATGAGGAAATGTGTTGAAAATTCATGACTTCATTTTGTTCTACATTTTGTTAGACAATTATTTTCATTTTGTTACATGATGAAAAATATATCGAAATCATTATACATTCATTTGATCAATTTTATATGTGCATGTTTTTTTGCACTAGTTGTCAAGTCTATTCAAACACTTAATGAAATTTACTTTTTAGCATTTTGTGGATATGTCTTGTATTTGAGTAAAACAAATGAAATTTATTTGTATTTTTGTTATACTTTGAAATTTGTAGCTAATAATTTGTGTACATCATGTTGGGTGAGAAACTTGACTTAAGGGCGAGGAGATGGATCACCTACAACATTCTATTAAACATATTGTTGACAATGTTAATAAGGTTGTGATCTTTTTTTGGAAGAACCCCACAAGTCGTAAATGTTACTATGCCAAATGATTCAAATTTAAGCCTCAAAGCCATATAAGTTTAGCAACTTTTCCAAACCTTTGTACTTCATTAGAAGTTTTTGAAATACACATTGATATTTGTAGTGGAAGGCTAGATGTTGAAATGGATTCTATTGAGTTTCTCTTTTTGGATGCACAATATATGAGCAAGGTGGTGGGAATGGGATTGTAAGGGGCCTCGGTTATATTTACAAATGACAAAGGTGTGATAATGAAACACCAAAGTGAAAGTGATTTGGAAAGGTGATTGACCTTTATTTTTGTGGAAGTCCAAGATATGGAAGTTTTTGAATTATTGTTTTCAAGATACCAAACATGAAGATGGACATTATTTGAACCATGAACTTGCCAATAGAAGAAAATGCAAAACAATTTGGAGTTGGTTTGAAAGCATAAAACAAAAATCACATTGTTTTGGTGAGTATGATGGAACGAAGTAAGATACTTTTTCCTCTAATCACCATAACAAAAACATGTTTTTTTTGCTACAAGATTGTGATTAAGGTGATTCTAGAATCATTGTTACTTGAATAACATGACTAGTTTAATTTATTTTGACTAACCCAAAAAAATTAACTAAAAAAAAAAACAATGTTCAATTTGATTAAGTTCAAGCTTTGTTGGAATCAAAATAAACATTATGGGCAACATGTGGACCATGGAAGATTACATCGAAATCATAGTGCTAATATCATGACTAAATTAATCACCAAAATATGATAGCGATGGTGATCTATCATCATATATATGACTATTATGAATAAAACATTTTGTTTTTGCTAACTTAGATGGCATTGTCAATGAAATGTGCTACTTTTTTTGGTCATATGTGGTATAATGTATATGATGCCTTTACTTATTAATAAAATGTATTTATGAATTTTATATGAAATTCTAAATCAACTTATAATTGTGTACTTCACACATGAAATGAAATTAATTTTGAAAAGGAAATACATAATTACAATATTGTAATTAAGAAACTTTACATTGGAAATGTTGACACAAACATGTGAAATTAATGTCATGTCTTTACATTTGAAATAAAACCATTATGAAATGAAATGTAATTATGAAATTACATAGATTTGAAATTGATCACAAACTTTCACATGTAAAATTTATTTCATCATGAAAGCATATTGTATTTGAATTTATAGCCCAAATGAAAATATTATTTTTAAAAATATTATGAAATGAAAAGAAATAAAACTAATTGACGTTATTAAAAAAATTAAAATAAATGTAATTTAAATGAATTTATTTGAATTTGTAGCCCGATTGAGATTCAAAACATTATTTTTGAATTTTTGAAACAACTAAAACATTATGGCCAGGGAGAAAACCTTTGGATTCATGGAATGTACTTTAATAGTTAAATTAATCTTCAAATTTAAATTTAAGCTTCACCTTGAAAATGTGAGAAAGAGGTGAGAATAATGGTAAAGGAGATTGAGGTTTATCAATTTAATAATATCTCCCCCACCCCTTCTTATTTTGCTCATATGTTCCCATATGGTTTGTAATGGTTTATCATTATTTATGTAAATCTGAACTTGGCCTTTGCATTGTTGTGCATTACTAGTGACAATCAACTAATCCATTGATGAAAAAATGCATGTATTTTGTGAAAATTAAGTTCCATTTGAATGACATTAAATGCATTTTGAATCAGATTAATTCAATTGAATTCGAATACATTGAATGAAATTTGAATTGAATTCCAATTCAACTAAATTCAATTGAAAAAAAATGAGATGCAAATTGGTGGAGAAGATATTGGAGAATTTGTTTGTGAATATGGTGTTGGAAAAAAAACCTTTAAAAAGATACAAATCCAAAAATACACCTTTCTGTGCCTATTTATTTTGGAATGGGGTAAAAAGATTAAAGTTTGGAATTGTCCGAGTAATGACATATGGAACCTAAAGTTATGCTACCTAAACCAATTCCAATGAATAATCTTCATTAGAATTTTGATTCTAGTATATAACATGGACATTGTGTTTTCATGTGGATGTAGGCCATGGCTAGGGGAAAAGAGGGGCATACTTATTAGGGGAAAAAAAGGTAATTCATGACAAGGTAGTGAAATAATTATATTTTGAATTACAATATCACATACAAAATGGACCACTTGAAACCAAAGTCTTTGGATAACGAATATAATAATTATTCTAATTTGATTCAATAAATTATCAAATGGATTACAGAATCCAATGAAATTACAAAAATAAACAGTGAAGTAAATTCAATAATGAAATGAAGGTAGGTAAATAGGTATTTGTTTTGTGTTTGTTGTTACTTTACCTCTTGCGTTTGGCTCGCTGCTTTGTTTCCTCGCAATGAAGTGTTGTGTTTGTGTTTTCCAAAAGTAAAATAAAATATGTTCAGCAAAAGGTCTCATCATAAAGCCATAAATGGATGAAAATACAGCTGTAAGTACCACCACTTTTGGCATGTTTTCGGGCGAGCTGAACTTGACCAGAAAAAAGGCTCAAAAAATTGCATTCTTGTCCTTTTTTACCACAAGAATCAATTTCGTACATTAATGTAGTGCAAGCTATTGCAAGAATATGAGGGCAGCTTCAATGCATGTCTTTTGAATAATTTTTTTAAATTTGAAGATTTCATGTTGGAGATAAAATATTTCAAAAGATTCTTTACTTTCCTTCATAAAAAATTGTTCTTGAGGAAAAGTATTTTTGAAAATTTCAACATCTGTAAAAATAAGATAATTAGTTTTGAAGCTGCCAAGGTACTACAGTAGTCCTTAATTTCTGGCATGTGCCCCTGGGGATTTGGGGGCATCTTGGTGAGCTTGCTTGGATGCCCACAATTCAGAAGAATATTTTCCCACTGGATTGAGGCCTTGGGGAGGAAATTTCACTTATGTTCCCTGATTCAGTGTGAGAGTGGTGTCCACGCCATCCAGAAAGCAAGAACTTAGTGGGCCTCCACGAAATGTGGTTGTCAAGTTGAGCATGTGACACATGACTTGGGGGGCATGGAGTATGAAGTAGGGTTCATTTCCCTCTCCCAAGAATTGAAAAACTTTTTTAGTTTCAATTTAGAGCTTTGAAAATTCATGTCTAGGAGTCTAGACATATTACAGCGGGAGAAAACATAACAATATCTCTTCCCTATCACTGTCCTTGAATACTGTCTCCTCATTGGCTTAATGTTGCGGGCACGGGTATTCGGACAATAGAAGGTGCAAAAATTTCAACCCTATAGCCTTTATATTTTTTATGGTGGACATTAGAATAGCTACCTAGTTTACGGGCTACAGGAATCATCCCAAGTGGTGCATGTGTGGAGGGAGAGACACATTTCCTGAACAAAATTAGGGGCCATAATTGGGATAGCACCGATTGTCTTCAACAGAGTGTGAAGAAAAATTTCTTAAATATGTTGCAATTGCAAGCATAAAAATAAGCTTGCCAAGAAGAGCCCACTGTGCAATTTGCAGCCTAGGTACACACTAGTGTTGTTGGTCAGTTATTGATTTAAAAAAAAATCTGTTGGATCGGTTCTTAATTCTTTTTTACACACAGGGTATCAAATGTTAAAAAATTTCAAATTGTAGATACTTGCCTGGTATCAACTTGCTGGAGTAACCAGTCAATAAGTGTGTCAATCTTTTAAAAAAATTTATGGCTAAACTGGTTGGTATGCAAAAAGGTCGATTCTTGCAAGACCCTATTGAAAACCAGCGAATATAGTGCCTACGTCAGTTATCAAACAGTAAATTTCTTGGCTGTTTTTCTAATATTTTTTTTTTTTTACCAATCGTCTTTCATTAAAGTAAGATTTCCACCACGGTTCACGAAAGCATTCAATGATAATCAGAACCAAAAGTTATAGATGACTATTGAAGCCAAGCTAAAAGAGAAGCAATCCGCTCTAACAAATTGTAGAAAAGCCCAGCTGAAAGGAGAAATTGAGAGTGACAGATGATGAGAGATGGAGTTCTACTTTATGGTTTTAGGTTTAGGGCAAATGATGAAATGAAACTCTAAGTCGATGAAAGCCTTTGGATGAGAAAAAGGATGAAAAAATTGAATGGAAAATATAGAATCTACCTAGGTAGGTGTGAGAGGTCCCCATCATGGTATAGGTAAGGTATGGGATTTTATGAAACTGATCACCTATCAACAGGGTATTGTGAGGGTATCTAAAACACTGATACCGGGCTGGGTAGGTTCTTGGTCAGGTATAACAAAAAAAAAAAGAATGGACAGATAGGTTACTTGATACTTGGACCCAGACTGCAATTAATAATCGAGTTATTTTTCAATAACCGGCCAACACTAATTCACACACACACACTCCCTGAGGTCTGGATACCACCATATGCCACTGATTTGGTTTGTTGTGTTATGACCAATGTTGAACATTTATGAAAATGCCCACCAAAGCCTTGGAGGTTATCTTGTTATAACATCGGATATATACACATATTTACTTATTGATGATGATGATGTTTTTTGAAAGACTAGGAGCTCTAAGGAACTCACACTTCTCAATTGCAAACTTACCCATAGTCAGCATCACAACCTAGATTATAATTATTTACAAGGTCACCCCGACTTAGGAAGGTAAGATGTCAGAAGTTCTATAAGTGATTTGCCTACACACTAATTCATACCCAATCATATAACTAGAGGATTCTTGAAAGTTATTTTATTTGAAATGTTGAGTTTTAGAGTTCACAACTCATCGTTTGGAGTTATTGAAATGTTGAATGATCAGACTTTTGAATTCTCACAAAAATGGAGGTATGGGATGCATGTATTTACATACATAGAAGATAGAATGCTAAGAGAACGAAAGGAATAGAGGTCCCTTGGGTGAACCAGCACCTACAGTTGGTATCATGAAAAACTCTTGGCATTATAAATTGTAACCTTTCTGGGTCCTGATTGCTTGATCCGATCGCAATTTACCACCTTTGTCTTTCAACCTTGATTCTTGTGCTCCTAAAATCTGGCACCTGCAGGTTCTCTTGAATTCATAATGTACACAAGTAGGCAACTGTAAATGCCTTTCATCCTGTGAACGGAAGACAAAGCCTGAGGTCCAGGGTGGAAGGCATCTTATTTGCCTTCCCCTTTGAAACAAATGAGGTGATCCGACGGTTCAGATCACCTAATGCTCTTGCTCCAGAGAACTTATGTGTAAGATCTCACTTGAGAAGGGAGTGGCAAATTACTTAGTGGAAGACCACCTCAATTTCAACTAGGAAACCTCTCCCCGGTTGTTACACACCACAGAAATTGTCTATTATTTGGAGTTGACATTTTTTTGTTTTTTGGGTCAAGTTGGGTGGGGATGCCCCTAGTTTATGGGGAACAGACAAAAAATATTCCGTTTTGCATTTATATGGTCCTGCGTGGTTCTAGCTTTCAGAGGGGCCCGACCATGTTACTTTTTCACATGAGTAGCAGGCTTGGGTGGGGAGACGCTAAATACACCTCCCCCCCCCCGCCATGGAGCTCTGTCCGGCGCATATTTCTCTTGTCTTCTTGCACATGTTTTTGGGCCCTGCATGGTTCTGCATAGAATCACGCAGGATGGGTCTACATGGACAAAGGTGTGATGATGAAACACCAAAGTGAAAGTGGTTTCGAAAGTGATTGAGCTTTATTTTCGTGGAAGTCCAAGATATGGCAGCTTTTGAATTATTGTTTTCCAGATGCCAAAGATGAAGGTGGACCATATTTGAACCATGAACTTGCCAAGAGAAGAAATTGTAAAAAAATTTGAAGTTGGTTTTGAAAGCATAAAACAAAGATCACATTTGTATGGTGAGTATGGTGGAACAAAGCAAGATATTTCTCCCTCTAATCACCATAACAAAAACAAGTTTTTTTTCTACAAGATTGTGGTTAAGATGACTCTAGAGTCATTGTTACTTGAATAACATAACTATTTTTATTTATTTCAAAATTCAACTAAAAAAGTAGCCATGTCTGATTTGATTAAGTTTAATCTTTGTTTGAATCAAAATAAACGTTATGGACGACATGTGGACCATGGAAGATTTAAATCAAAATCCTATTGCTAATATCATGACTAAATTCAATCACCAAAATATGATAGAGATGATGATTTGTCATCATATTCATCTATTATGAGTAAAACATGCTATTTTGCTAACTTATATGACATTGTCAATGAAATGTGTTACTTTTTTTGGTCATATGTGGTATATTGTATATGATGCCTTTACTGATTAATTGAATGGAATTATGAATTTTAATATATGAAAAAATATAATCAACTTATATTGTGTACTTCACACATGAAATGAAATTAATTTCATAATGGGAATACATAATTATAATATTATAATTTAAAAAAATTACATTGGAAATGTTGACATAAATATTTGAAATTAGTGTCATGTTTTTACATTTGAAATAAAAACATTACGAAATGAAATGTAATTACAAAATTATATAGATTTGAAATTGATCACAAATTTTCACATGTTTCAAAAAAAATTAAGTGATGAGACTACAGAAATTTAAAAACAAAATGTAATTTAAATGAATATATTTGAATTTTTAGCCCCAATTGAAGTTCAAAACATTATTTTTGGATTTTTGAAACGAACTACAATGTTGTTGCTAGGAAAAAAAACCTTTGAATTTATGGAATGTACTTTAATAGTTAAATAAATCTTTTAATTCTAATTTAAGCTTCACCTTGAAAATGTGAGAAAATGTAGAATAATGGCAGAGGAGATGGAGGTTTATCAATTTAATAATATGCCCCCGCCCCTTCCCCCCATTTTATTTCCCTCATATGGTCCCATATTGTTTGGGATGGTTCATCATAATTTATGGCAATCTCAACCTAGGCCTTGCATTGTTATGCATTACTAGTGACAATCAACTAATCCATTCATGAAAAAATGAATGTAGTTTGTGAAAATTAAGTTTCATTTGAATAAAATTAATTGAATTGAATTCAAATATATTGAATGAAGTTTGAATTGAATTCCAATTCAACTAAATTCAACTCAACAATTGAATTAAGATTCAATTAAATTTAAAAGAAATCAGATGCAAATTGGTGGAGAAAATATTTAAAATATGTTTGTGAATATGGTGTTGGAAAAAAACTTTAAAAAAAAAAATCAAAAAATACACCTTCCCATGTCTATTAATTTGGGAATGGGCTAAAAATTTTCAAGTTGGAATTGTTCAAGTAATGACATATGGAACCTAATGTTATCCAAAATAAACCAATTCCAATGAATAATCTTCATTAGAATTTTGATTCTAGTATATAACATGGACATTGTGTTTTCATGTGGATGTAGGCCATGGCTAGGGGAAAAGAGGGGCATACTTATTAGGGGAAAAAAGGTAATTCATGAAAAGGTAGTGAAATAATTATATTTTCAATTACAATATCACATACAAAATGGACCACTTGAAACCAAAGTCTTTGGATAACGAATATAATAATTATTCTAATTTTATTCAATAATTTATCAAATGAATTACAGAATCCAATGAAATTACAAAATAAACAGTGAATTAAATTCAATAATGAAAGGAAGGTCGGTAAATAGGTAGTTGTTTTGTGCTTGTTGTTTCTTAATTGACCTCTTGCATTTGGCTTGCTGCTTTGTTTCCTTGCAATGAAGTGTTGTGTTTGTGTTTTCCAAAAGTAAAATAAAATATGTTCAGCAAAAGGTCTCATCATAAAGCCATAAATGGATGAAAATATAGCTGTAAGTCCCACCACTTTTGGCATGTTTTCGGGCGAGCTGAACTTGACCAGAAAAAAGGCTCAAAAAGATTGCATTCTTGTCCTTTTTTTACCACAAGAATCAATTTCGTACATTAATGTAGTGCAAGCTATTGCAAGAATATGAGGGCAGCTTCAATGCATGTCTTTTGAATAATTTTTTTTAATTTGAAGATTTCATGTTGAAGATAAAATATTTCAAAAGATTCTTTACTTTCCTTCACAAAAAGTTGTTCTTGAGGAAATGTATTTTTGAAAATTTCAACATCTGTAAAAATAATATAATTAGTTTTGAAGCTGCCAAAGTACTACAATAGTCCTTCATTTCTGGCATGTGCGGGGGCATGGGGACTTGGGGGCATCTTGGTGAGCTTGCTTGGATGCCCAGAATTCAGAAGAATATTTTGCCACTAGATTGAGGCCTCGGGGAGGAAATTTCACTTATGTTCCCCAATTCAGTGTGAAAATGGTGTCCACACATCCACCAAAAAAGAACTTTGTGGGCCTCCATGAAATGTGCTTGTCAAGTTGAGCATGTGACTCATGACTTGGGGGCCATGGAGTATGAAGTAGAGTTCATTTCCCTCTCCCAAGAATGGACAAACTTTTTTAGTTTAAATTTATAGCTTTAAAAAATTCATGTCTAGGAGACTAGACATATTACAGCGGGACAATACATAACAATGTGGCTCCCCTATAACTGTCCTTGAATACTGTCTCCTCATTGGCTTAATGGTGCTGGCAGGGGTATTCTGAGTACAGAAGGTAGAAAAATTTCAACCCTACACCTATCATATTTTTTATG
>Ga0209611_10006766_pt1 | contig 18616 bp, 12 predicted proteins | sample S1TSphgellanicum_3_FD_187693 | JGI IMG/M metagenome (GOLD analysis project Ga0209611, IMG submission 187693) | Host-associated microbial communities from peat moss isolated from Minnesota, USA - S1T2_Fc - Sphagnum magellanicum MG (SPAdes) (version 2) | ecosystem: Host-associated > Plants > Peat... | reverse complement strand
CCGAAGCAAGTTCATCATCGGCGTTTTTTGTGCTGTGTTTTCAGTTGGGATGTATGCATCTCCGCTCACGGTCATGGTAGATCCTCATTACTACACCCCCTCACCCATCCCATTTCTTCCAAGTGAATAGGCATCATAAGCACATGAGAGACTCACAATGGACTGTTCTGATCATTACAATTTGCAGCAGCCTATATAAGAAAGAGATTTAAGAAGCCACATTCATGTAGTATAGCCTTAATTAGGTTGAACCAGATCTATATCAAGAGCTGTTCAATTGACGAGACAATAGCCCAAATTCACTATCATTTGCAGCATTCATAGTCAGCCATTCATAAACCCTACACCTGAGACAGCTAAAGTTGGTATATTCTGCTTCAAGGAAATGATTCTAATATTGAACCCATGTTTGATCATGTCGTGTCCAGGGCATGGTGATAAGGACGCACAGTATTGAATTCATGCCATTCCTCTTATCTTTGTTCAACTTCATGAATGGATTGGTCTGGTTTGCTTATGCCTTTGTTGGTCATATTGACATCTTCATTATGGTAAGTATACTGACAACCGATCACCCCTATCCAAATTCTTCCATACCTCATGGTTCAAACTGTGGAAGCTGCATGCTAAGAAAAGTAATGTGATTTGATTTTGTTCAACTGTGTACACAGAACCCTAACATCTGCTCTTTCCAGTTCACTTACATGGGGAATTTAGGAGAGCAACTTGTACAATCTGAACTCACAAGTCATTCTAACTTGCTTAGCTTGTGTCTCATTTTCAGATCCCAAATGGTCTTGGAGCCTTGTCTGGCATGGCACAACTTCTTCTTGTTCTTCATCTACAGGAATGCACCTCCAGTAGTTGCCCAACAGCTGGAACTGAATGAAGCAGGCAACTCCAACTGAAACCCAACCACCATCTATACACATAATTAGTACAGATTGTGATTAGGACAGTAGTTCTCAAAGTGATCATTCCATTTGTATGGGGTTTCCTAAGAAAGCTCCTAATTGGTCAATAAACTGACAAACCCTTATTCCGAGCCCTGGACAAACCTTCATGTACATCAAAAGAGAAAGTTAATCAATTCTTCAGGTCATGAGTCCTATGTGATGAATTCTGTGTGATATTAAGTGACCAGCACATTGTCAAAACTACCTGTCACATGCAATATTGTAGATCTAGCTCAGAAAAGGTTGTGAAAGAATTATAGTACCTAAAATTTGTTTGAAGGGACTAACCCAATGATCTTAAGTCCTTTAGTGTTGTATTTAAGGTCTAGATCATTGGGTTAGTGCCTTTAAAGTTCCCCCATCACATACCACGTTTGAACAATTTTGAATTATGTTGGCATGCATGTTTATACTTGAATAAAGCATGTTATATTGGATTGAGACATTATATCATATTTGATCATTTATAATTTTGTCCATTAAATATAGGGACTTCTTCATTCATGAATGACATCCATCATATTGAATTCATGAGGATATGTACATGAGCAATTGACATTGTGTATGGAAATTATATCAACACAATAGCCAATGCACAATGATAATTATAGATATATATTTCACCTTTGAACCATATCTTCACTTGGTGCCCTTGAGATGAACAAAATTTGCCATCATTTTCTAACAATTCTCCAATAATTGTGTTGAGATGGGAATACTCACACATTGTTCCTTTTGCCTCTAAAGCTCAAATACCGTTTGTAGCCCTCCATCCAGTTCTTCCAACATCACAAAAATTGTTCAATATGATAAAAGAATGAGGAAAATATGGGGTGTTTGATGATGGGTGAATTAAAACATATTAAAATTTTGAGCTTAAAATTTTTGATCATTACATCTTTGTTTTTAGAATACAAAGAAGTTTTGTAAAGCCCTGGTTCATGCACCCATCAAGTTCAAACTCATTCAAAACGGACTGAAAATCAGGAAAATATGAGGCTAGAACTAGATGGGGGTTTAGAGCTATTTTTTTCAAAAAACAATGAAGCAAACTATCATTCATCCTCTTCCTCATCTTGTGTTTTTTGCACTACTTCTTTGCTTTTGACACTCAAAGAACATTTATAGGCCTACAATGACACAAAAATCACTCAATTTGGTTAATAGATAAGAGAAATATTGAAAAATGTTTGATGATAGGGTCATGTTTGGTGATAGATGATTTTACCCCTACATATTTGAGTTTTACTTTTGAATTTGCAATTCACCTTGGAAGGGGTTGAGTGGCCAAGGTAAACTAGCACCCGCCATTATATTTGCAATACAAAAAAGACTATGGATGACCTTCCAAAAGCCATCCATTGTCCTTCCTTATAGACCTACCATATGATAGGGTCTTTGTCTATCATCCTTACTTTTTAGCTAGCCTATTAGGTTGGCTATCTTTTTTTGAGTTTATGCATAATTATGTTTTTTTATAATTATTTCATACTAGCCTCTTAGGTTTTTTTTAAAGAAGATAAATAACATATTTTACTTTTTCTTTCATTTTTATCTATAAGTAATTTGATAGGAGTTAGGCCATATTGGTGCATTGAATAATACATGAACTTGTATGAGATGAGAATAAACTAATGATAACAAAGCAATTTAAATATTGGATTTAGTGTCATAAAAGATTATGACTTCAAGATTTTTAAAACTTCAAATGAAGCAAAGTATTCAATTATTATAAACTTGGTCTTTTTCAAACATATCATTTTGCATTCACAAATGACCCTCACAATTCAAAGGATGAAAATAAAGCTTTATTTTAGGAACATTTTGATGGCTTTGAGTTTAGGGCAATATAGCATCACTAGATTCACATTGTTTTAGGACACCTTGCAAGGAATTGGTGATAGGTATGTTATCACTTTTGTGCTCATTAAATGTTCCCTTGATTCTAACAAAACTTACCCAAGTGGCACAAGTGTGTATCTATGTCATGCACATGTGTCAAGTATAACTTTTCACATGGAAGGTTTCACCCTTAGAACAATCCTTACCCATATGATTTTTTTTTCATTTGTGTGTCTTTGTATTACATCAAGTATAAAATTGAACACAAGAGGTGCATGCCAATTGTGCCAATTCCTACCTCAATGACACAAATGTGCATCTATGTTAGGTAGACACATCAAGTATAACTATCCTCATTGAATGCCTCACCCATTATGGTAATGGTTTAGCCAAATGACACAATTACACAACTATGTCAAGTATGTGTCTTAGGTATACCATTAAAGTCTAACAATATCATCTTTGATGGATTCTTATACATGACATGGTATCCTACCATGTTTTGATCATTCAAGTTGGTTTATGACTTATACTTTACATGGTGCTTTGTTTTGTCTTGAAAAAAAAAAATTTGGATTTTGTTTATAAATGATGCAATGACATGACTTGTTCTTGGGGAGCATGTTCATGACTAATTCTAAAATTATAATTGCACATTTTACATAATTCTAAAGTGGCTTTGTGTGATTTCATATTAATTTTGGGTGTAATTTGAAAGCAATTGTGTTTGAAGTAATTATTGTATCTTGGACACAACAAACATTGAGTAAACTTTTTCTTATTGAAAAAATGTCAGAAAGAAGTGAAATTGAAACTTAAAAATTCAAATTTTAAGTGATTTTGGAGGCTTTCAATCATCAAAAGCAAAGGAAAAATAGTAAAATTTTCTAGATTTTTATATTTGAGTTTCAATGTGTAGTAAAAAATATGGAAGGATAATTAAAGATTTGTATTTCATACTTTTGTAACCATATTTGGCTATAAACAAAATTTTCTAGAAGACACTAACACTAATAAAGGCCCAAATAAGGATTATAGGGGAGACACTTTCAACGGATTGATTTATGGAAACTTGAAGGTTTGTTTTCAAGCTTTAATAATATGAAACCTCCTTCAATAAAATGAACCCAAAACCTTACATTATATGATCAAATCACAATGGCAAATCATTTCCTAGATATAAATGTATAGATGATGTGCACTTCATCAATAATCGTACATTATATTTTCAACGAGGGTTTATCTTATGTTGATATGAATAAATGTTATGTTATAGTTATCCTTTTAAAAATAATTAGGAGCATTGCCATAGCTTTTAAAGAAAGTGGTCAATTAGTGTTAAAACTTAGAAGTGGTGTTTGGTATCCAATTATACAAAATGAGCACATTCAACAGTTAATGGAATATTTTAAAGCACATTCCAATACCACATTGGAATCTTTCCATCATTAGTTGAACGATGTTTTTCAATTCTCACACCTTAAGTCTATCTCAACTCTATTTCAAAGTCATTAGAAATCAAGCATCTTATATTTTTGAAGTTGATGCACATTGAGCCGAATGATTATGACATTGAAAAATGTATTAGAGTGGATGTCAAATTTTATTAAAGCTAGGTGAAAATGTGGTTGATGGAAAATACATGAAAAAGGTTGGTTTTAATTGCAGTGACAAGTAATCAAAATTGGTATATGGGGGATTTTTTGGAATCCTTCATATGGTCTTCCATGGACCATTCCAAAGACAATTTCAAAAATAATTATCTCATTTTCAAGCCTAATTATTTCATTTCTTTTTTTAATAATTGCTTCCTTTTCTAATGAACTTTCTTAATTACTATCTCCCACCTTTCCTAATAAATACTTCCATTTATAACCACCTCACTTTTTTCCCCTATCGACCAACATGAATATGAAAGAAATACATTAACATATGTTGTTTCATATCCTTGAAATGTATATTAATTTAAATTAAATTTTACATTCACATAAATAATGAGAAAGTATTGAAAATCATATGAAAACATAAGAAAATATAAAATAGTTGATGTAATGTGTAACAACATAGAGCTCAAATTTATATTTGACATGTTTTGAAAGGGCTTGTCAAGGATGAAAGTGCTAATGAATTTGTCCTATTGAAGGTCAAATTTTATCTTTGATGGTTGTGGTTGGTTGTGAAGAGGTTATTGCACCTAATGTCAAACTCAATGCTTCTAATGTTGATAAGTTTTTAGAATGTATTCAAACCAAGGTCATTCCCTATCTTGATATACAATGATTCATTCTTTTGGACAATGTCCCATTTCACAAATCTTGTGAGGTACAAGAAGCTTTTGAAGAAGTGGGTCACATTTGCTTTCATTTGTTATCATATAATCCATTCCTAAATGTTGCAAAAAGAGTTTTTGCACACATCAAAAGCCAAGTTCTATGAAATGATCTCCAAGACCATGGAACATTGTTAAGTCATATTAGTCATGGTGCATAATATATCATTTCAAATATGGTTCAAGGTTGGATAAAAGAGCTAAATTAAAATTTTGGCAATGCTAGTCATGGGGAAAATTAAGAGAATTTTAGAAATGATTTTTTTTTTTTCATGAAATTGGCTTTGTGGAGTTGTGAATATGTGTGTCAAATTGGGAAATTGGTCACTAAATCTAGTGAAATTGGTTTGAATTATTGCTAAAATAGTTGATAAAACCATGAAATTGATTTTGCACTTTTGTGAAGTCATCTCACAAAAGGAATATAAGGAAAAAAACTTTGGTCTACTCACACAATTATTGTTTCTTTTATGCATTGAATCTCATTTGGTGGTCTAATAAAATTTCTTCAATTGTCAAAGCACATGGGAGAAAATTCATGGGTTTCCCATAGTTGTTTTCCAATGTGGACCACATTAAAATCAACGCATGCCTTTAGATCAAAAGATTTTGTTTACGGACTTTAATTTCTTCTTACTAAAGAATACATGGATCAAATGAAGAGGTGGTAGCTCATAGATAATGAGGAACAAATCAAAACATTTCAACTAATTTCTTTTTTGGGAATCGTGTGTTTTAAAAAGGTGAAATCCCAAGTAACAAAATTAAATAGCCAAGACTATGGAACCAATTTTTTTAAAACAAATCTAAATGATGTGACTAATTTACAACACTCACATATTACATTTAAATTTACTATATAAGATTATTAAGATTTAAATAGTTACATAAATCATTCTTATAAAAATATCACGTAATAGAATATTTGAAATAGTAAAGCCACTTTAAGACATTTTGAGAAAAGGTCTTCTAGCATTTTAAAACAATTTTGCATCATATTAACATGGTTTCACCAAAATCAACCCTTCACACCAACAAAACATTTGAGGCAATGGTAAAAAGAATACAATATGGAATCCATATATATTTATTGCATTTATTTTCCAGGAGTCAAAATGCTTGAAAACTAGTTTGAAAATCACCTTAAAACCAGCCTCCATTCTAATACCCACCCAACATGGGTTAAGAAAAATGATTAAAAGTTCCAAATTTGGAGTGTTAAACCCAAGTTTCACATTCTTGTGACTTGGATTCAAAATGGCACACCCTTTGATGAAATTGGCACAAGAATTGAATTATGCAACTCACTTTTGTTAGAATTGAAACCATGAAAGTAAATTCTTGAGCACAAGTTCAAGCTCTTTAAGTAAGCATGTTGAAATCTTTCAAAGATGTGTAAACCAAGTAAGCCAAACTTTATAGGTAATCAATTTTAATTTGTTGTGAAACTTCATAGCTATACAAGTTATACAATCTTTGGGAGTGTGTTTATTGTGTACATGGAATTGCATTCGAGTTTTGAATTGGGTTCAAAGGTTTTTTTAATTTGAAAAAAAAAAAAAAAAAAAAAAAAAAAAAAAAAAAAAAAATAAAAAAAAAAAAAAAAGCAAGACAAAATCAAAATCACAAGTTTAAAAACTTGAAAAACTGGACCTCAACTCACACCTAGAAAACCTACCAAAACTACTTTTGTGTCAAAATTAGGATTGGATGCTTTCAAAAAAGGAAAAATTGCCCCAACAATGGCTAAGATTAGTGTTGATAGATTCTTGAATTTTAGTAGGTTCAAATTGTGTTATAAGGTCAAGTTCTAAGGTCTTCAAACCAAAGGTTTCAAGTTTCCTTGAAATCATCATTGGAATGTAACCAAAGAACCAAATTTATTTTCTAAATTGAATTAGAACTTCAATCAAAGGTGTTGGCTTACTTTTAAAGGTTCAGATTTTCTAGATACATAAGTACAATTTTATTTTTAAAAATTTTAAACTTGGTCATACATTTTAGGCAAATTATTACATTTGTTTTTTAAAAAAATAAAAATAGTTGTGTGTAATGGAGATGGAAACAAGCCTTGTCTTAAATCAGATCAGCCTTAAATTCTTTGTGAGAATGGAAAAAAAATAAAAATAAAAATAAAAATATTCAAAATCCAAAGAACTAATCTCAGGACCGGGTTGGAGATTCCATCCAAAACAAAAAAAAGGACTGAAGGTTCTTTTTGAAATCAAAGAACCAAATTCTAAACCCAACACTAATTAGGACTAACTCATTCAAGGCAACTTGATGGAGTAACTAACATTGATTCTCCATACTACCACACGATCCCTGAACAGGTTTGGCAATAATAAAATTTATTTTCAAAATTGTCAATTCTTGAAAGTTTAATTAAACAAAGTGGCCAAAATTTAGTAATAATTTACCAAAATTTAGTGTGTTTAGACCAAGTTTTCAGCGTAAAAATTTAAATTTTTAAATTATTTTAATTTACTATAAATAAATTAATTTATTTTAGTAAATTATCAGCGTAAAATTTACCTGATGGATGCCCATGATATTTGCCAGGTATCATGAGAAACAAAATTTTAATTTATTTTAGTAAATCAGTGTGAGTTTATTCACAAGTTAAAACATTTTAGGAAATATCTTGTTGTGGGGGCACTTCCCCTATAGTGGCATCAAGCAAGCCCCTTGCAACATGTAATTCATTAAACAAGACCCAATGTACTATGGTAATAGGTATGTGCTTTGGTGGTTGAGAATTGTAATTCATTACACAAAGACCCAATGTACTACCGTAGGTATGTGCTTTGGTGGTCAAGAATTGTCGGTTTTAGTTTTGGCTAGTAAGAAATAGCGTGAACATATATAGCGTGTGATGAAATACTTAACTAACTTTCACTCAAGTATCTCATAGTTCAAAAAAGTCGAGTGCATTAAGCAAAAATATATAAGATAAAAATAAGTTGATAAAAGTAAATTGATAGAATGTTGACTCCACGATATAATAGTCATTTGTTTTCTTAATGCAAAATTGTCAAAAGGTAACACTCCTTCCATCCAAATTTTGGACAAAATTCTTTTTTTTCATAAAAAAAAATTGCAAAAAAAATTCTTTTGGGGGAAAGTGTTGCCATCATAGTTATGTTTATTGGATATTGTTTTAATGGTCATGTACAAAAAGCTCACCAATGGAGTTCATATCTGTTTGGGGATGCTCCTCCCCTTGTGACTATATTACAAAATTTTGAAAAAAAAGAATGATCCTAACCAGCTCTATCCATACCCCCCTATTTGGGCCTCTAGCACTATTTATCACATCTAAGGTAGTGAGTCAATTTTTTTCTTACTTTCTCTCATAAACATGAAAAATGAGATAGTACGTAGTATCTGGGCCAATTTGAAACTAATTATATTATTTTCAGAAATGCTGAAATTCTCAAAAAATCAGGAAAAAAAAATAAAGAAAATAAAGAATTTGATGAAATATTTGAGGATATATCATTTGTCAAAATGAAAATTTCAAAATTAATTAATTATTTGACAAACATGTGTCAAAGTTGTCAAGGTAAGCTACTACAATATAAGATGAGAGACCTATTATAATGTAATCATACGAGAAAATGTTTGTAGCCAACCAATAAAAAATCATCATTTTGGCCTATAATGCTTTTCACAAGCATTGAATCTTGTGCACATTTATTGATGTTACTAGCTTTCAATTGTACTTCATAAAAAATACTTTACATATTGGCCCAATTTATTGCTATTGGTGTCTCATATTTGGTTAGACATTTGCTCTAATCACCATTTGGTAGACAAGTTTGGATCATTTGAGGAGATAATCTGGTTCATTTGTTTACAATTATTAATGATATTATGTCTAATCTTGCAATGTAATACCTTTATCTTATTGAGTGATGTTCAATGTTTTTTTTTCAGTTTTGGCTTGTGGTGTAGGTGGCAAAACAACTTAGTGATTAGATACACGTGGTGAACACAAAAGATTAGACTCAAAAATTTGCTAGTTGTTTCCATTCAAATCATAATGCCTGTTTGCAATTGAGTTACAATAGATAATTCATGATGGTGACAATTCCTTTTGCATTGTTAACATGATTTGGCTACAAAACCTCCATTTTTATTGCTTTGCAGTTATGAAGTCTAGGCATATGCTAAAATTTTGACGGCAATGCTAACTTCTTAAATTGATGCAGGGCTATTTAGCAAGCTATTAACATGACCTCTTCCTCCAAAACTTGGCCACCTCCAAAACTTACTCAAGCCAAAAAAATATTGGGCTCATAAATAGTTTCATAGATCAACCATATTGGCCCCAACCATGTGCTACTTGGACATTTGACCACAAGTCATAAGCAAATTTGTATGGAAAGTTGTCAAATGTGAAGAACTTTTGTGCACATAATAACAACAAGCTACAAATGAAAGTTTAAGCAATTGCACTATTTGTTTTTCAAGAAGGAAATTGAACTTTTTTTTTAATGATTATGAGAAATTAACTTGTTCACATGGATATGGGGTGCAATAGAAACCTTTCAAGACCTTTAAATGTTGAAGAAAGGTAAAATCTACATGTGTTTATAACCAATATTAGGGGTAAACAATCATTGGATGGCATTTAACACTAATTGTTTCAAAAATCAAACTTGACAAGTTTTTCAATAGCCTTTGTCATACAATAGATTACACAAGCATCCAATGATATACATCAAAAAACAAATGTAAAGGAGTAAACTTACCATGCACCATAAAACACTGTGCATTTGCAATTAAATTTAAGTTCATTATTTTTGCCATTCAACAAACAGAATAACATTTGATTGAATAACTTGAGGCAAATTTGCCATCATTGCAATGTGGCAAATTTGATAAAAATAAATAAAAATAAAAGGGAAATATGCCACATCATAATAATAAAAAACACAAAATAAATTCATTCAAACAATGTAAGGAGATTTGTCATAATCCAAGCACAAACATATGAATGTTATATTTTATTTGTAAACAATACAAATGATATAATTTTAAGGGGGTTAGGAACTTATGTTTGCATTCAACTTTCATTAACTCCACGATGAATGCAAATGATGCTTATGTGATAGGAAGCATATTGTACTTGTTTTAAGGTAAATTGCACCCCAATGAACCCACGTTTCTTCACCATTTAAAACAAATGCAAGATGTTGAGTGGAATTTGTGTTGTAATCAATCACTCACATCCTATGGATTTATTGATGGTCCAATTGTAACAACCCATGAAAGGACATGAATTCATTACCTTGGAAGGAAAAGGTGGTGTCACAATATAATGTATACAATTGACCTTGGTAGACCTTCATTGTGACTATGAAGTTGCAAATGAAAGTATCCCTCTTCTTAACAAATTTCAAGAAAAATTGCATGGTCTCCATTAATGGCAACACACATGTAAGCCCCATTAGCAAGATGAATGTCACAAAGAGCTTGCCAGTAAAATGATACATCACAACAAAACAAAAAAAAAGTAGAAAATATAAAAGCATCTTGAGCATTTGCCTCTACCATTGAACAAAGAACTCAAAAAAAATCAACAAAAACATTACAATTTCTACATTTTCCATGAAACAAATAATTCAAGCATGATGTTGGTTTTGCATTCAAATTCCTACATCTACCATATCACAAACAAATCAAACCAAATTCACAAATGTATCCAACTTTTTCCGAGCCTTTTGCCATGGCCTCTACCAATTATTTAAACAACCAACCCACTCTACATTACAATTTCTATAGTTGCCACATCATAACCCAAAATAAATTAATTAAATGGTTTCAAGTTCTAAATGTGCCATGGACAATGCAATTCAAATAACTAACCAACTTTACATTACAATGTCCAAATTTACCACATCACATCACAAATAACTCAAAATAGGTGAATTAAAATGATTCCAATTTTGCATATGCCATGGACCAAAACATCCAAAAAAATTATGCGCTTTACATTCAAATTTCCAAATCTACCACATCACAAACCATTCACAAAAACTTACTAATAATCATTCAAAATTTGTGTCTACCATTTATTAAACAAATAAAAGATTTTGAGAATTCTACATTCAAATTTTTAGAACTGTCATTTCACAAACCATTCAAAGAAAATAAAATTAAGTGATAAAATATTGTAATGTCCTCATCATTAAATGGCTACTACCAATTTCACTATTCATTATTAATTATTGTGTATTATAATTTTGAAATAGAATGCCAAGTTGACACTATGGGGAATGCATAGAAAGGGGCCATAACAAAATAAACACATACAAGTGTGGTAACAATTTGAAACCATTACATATTAATAGCAATGAAGAGGACAGGTTTTGAAAATAAATTTAAACTCCACATTGTTAAGACTTTATGTAACCAACAAAGTAATTACTAATAAATATATGACAAATAGGGGCCCACTCTTTGTAGCATTCTATAAAACAAAACAAAGTCATGAACTTTAAGCATAAGAAAATGTCATCATTGTGTGCACACTCATTGATTTCAACTTATAAAATAGCACAACCCAAAACCATGAATTTCATTTTATTAGCATTCTACATTTAATTTTTCAAATATGCCACATCACAAATTGCTCACAAAGGTTTTTTAAAAAACATCAAAGATTTTCATTTGCCATTTGCCAAAAAAAGAAGATATTTTGAACTTTTGCATTTAACTTTTCAAATTTGTTGCATCATAAACCACCCACAATTTTTTTAAAAAATTTCAATATATGCCTTTGTCATTTACCAAACAAATCAAATATTTTGAACATTTTCATTCAAGTTTCCAAATTTTCCATATCATAAACCACCTACTATGTTTTCTTCAAAACCATTCAATATATGCCTTTGCCACTTATCAAACAAATGAAAGATTTCATTATGAAAAAATAGGTGTTTTGCAAGTAGGCTTGCAATTGGGTTTTAATTGTAATTTTAAGTTATAATAACCATTTGCATGCCACAACCATTTGCAATTCAACATATTTCTATAGCTTGAGTGTCATCAAACATGTTGTAAAAGTTGTAACAACACAACTCATTGTCTATGAAATTATACATATGGTGTTTCCTTTTGTAAATGGTGACATATCCAAAATGCCATCTATTGACAAAAAGAACAACTTGTGCAAAGTCAAAATAACTACCAAGGTTGTGATGGCACCTTCCCTTTTGAATGGATAACCTAGCATCTAGCAATCCATGTTTGATGTGTGGGGCTTTAAGAAACACACTCCAAAAACCCATGGGTGTGAAAGCCATAGGTCAATGCCTTTCCCAACAAGTCATAAAGCCGTGGAACTACACATGTTGTCATAAAATGTGCACATATTAAATCTTTTTAAAGAATTTTATAAGCTTAAGCATCACATCCAAGGATTAAGTCCTAGAATGGATGTTGTTTTAGTATAAGAACAAAAGTTCAAGGGAAATAAAGTTACCAACTTAAACATGTTAATGGGGAGAGAGGTTCAAAATTGGATCACAGAAGTGTGTCCTACCTATGGAAACCAACCAAACAAATCAAGTGTTAGTCACAATAACATTTACATTTTCATAGACAACAAGTGGGCCAAGTTGGTGGTGCAATGTGGCATAACCATGGGTAATAAAACACCATAGCTATGACTAAACGACTTACCTAGGGGGACATTGGCATTTTAAACATATATGCCCCTTGTAAATAGGCCCCAACTAAGCCTTTTGGTAATTACCTCCTAGTTAGTGACAATACAAAGGTAGGTGGTGCAAAATTTCTTTTCACATTTCTACTACATATACTCAAATGAAAGTAAGAAAAATATTATACTTAGTAGTACCATAATTCTAATCAAGAAAACTATAGTTGTTGCCTTAGCAATAACCAACTACCTACCATTCTTTAGTTAATATACATAATAACACCCAAAAGTAGGAAAGAAGAAATAGTAATTCAAATAATGGAGATGGAAAAATTAATGAAAATAAGTACAAATATAAAGGAAAATGACAATAGTTTTACACTATATTAGAATGACCACCTGTCAAGCACTTCCTATGGGGATAGTAAATCTTTGATGCCCACCCAACCTTCTTGGCCTTATTGCCCCCTTGGTGTCCTCCCTATCACTATACATTTATCACTCAAACACCCAAGAAACATATAAAGAACTAACAAACAATAAAAAATAAAAGAAAACCAACTTTTTTTTACTTTAACCCATCCATAAACCTTACAAAAAGGGATTATCATCCCCTATACATTCTAAAACCAAAAGGGTAAGTACTTCATGGTCCAAGAATAAAGAGGTAGGGAAAATATTTTTAAGCAAAAAGAAGATTACAAATAAAAGAGAAAAGAAAGGAAAAATAAAATGATAAATCAACCTTCAAAACAAAAACAAAAACCAAAAAAAAGAAAAGAATTAAAGGGATTGTTCCCTTTAAATACCTACAAAGCTTTCAAGAAAGTAACGAGTGATAACAGTCTCCACTAAATTAATTCTATGCTAGTAGTTAGCCAATTATTACCTTCTAGAATAGTTAGTTGAAATTCTACCAACCCTCCTAGAAACTAACTAGAACTAGTGGGTGTCACCTCCAAATGTGAAATTAGCGAATAAATGTACTACCCATAATTAGGATTATTGGGATACCCCCCTAGTAAAAGCTAACTTACTAAGGTAAAGGCTAAAAACTAACTACCATCCTTTTACACCCCCAATAAATTTCTAAAGTCTTGGGAGCTTTTTAGAGAAGCGCTACCAAAAGATTGTAGATGACTTCTATGAAATGATTTCAACATGGTGGAGGCCCTTATAGATAAATCATTCACATGTGGAATATTGATGTCAAAAGTTGAAAAAATGGCTTGGGATACCCTGAAAGTTGCCTAGAACATGGGGAAATATGATTGTTCTTTAAACAACTTAAGGTTCTCATGTGATAACCATTGAAAAGGAACAAGTCACTACCTTGCATGCTTAGATTTGTTACATAATTTTAAATGGAAATGGGCAACAACATGGGAATTTTTGAAATTACTAGGTATTGCCTTTGGCTAAACCCATAAATCCATAATGTGAATTCTTTCCTCATTGGCAAGATTAGGAAGAAACTAAAGTACTAGAGTTTTGTTCATCTTCCAATTATTGGTAAAGAGGTCATTGTAAATTTAATGTTATCTTCCACTTTTTGGTTTTTCATAACAATTTGCACAAGTTCAATTAAAGCAATTCGTAAATCCAAGGCAACTCTTCAAAATTACTTGTCGTGTGGACAAGAAAACACTGCAAGAGCTAAAGTCCATGTGGTAGATTGGTATGTCAAATGAAAGATTGGAGGTTTAAAAAAATTTGGATCCTTAAAAGTGTTTGAACCAAGATAATCAAATTTCAAGCTTCTTTTGAAATATTCTATGAACAAAGCATGCCCATCCAAACATAAACAATGGACCTTTGACATTCATTGGATGTTTGTTCAAAAAATCATGTAGTAGGTTTAAGGATGTGAAACCAACTTTTCAAAGGATGGAAACTTTGTGTAAAATATGTTGTGTAATCCACCCATGTTTCTTGATGTCATTAAAAAGTTGAGGTTTTAATGGTCAACAAGTTTCAAGGGTCATGAGTTTGGGATTTTGATAATAAAGGTTGAACAATTGCATCAAAATGGTGTTCAAACTATGGGTGACATTTGGAATGCACAAGTCCAACAATGGAAAAGTTGGTTTGAGGTGAGACATATTTATTAGCTAAAGGAAGGGGAGTGTTGCATTTGGGAAGGAATCATCGAAAAATTATGTGAAAGTTAGAATTTTAAAGTTATATTCCCCAATGAAGCAAACAATTGTCAGAGAATGGCTTGTTCTATACATTAACCATAACTTGGTCCCAAAATCGATGTTGTGCATAATGAATTTTCTTCTACCAAAATGTTATGACAAGGATGAGAACTTATTTATTCCTTTAACATTAGTTTTAACACCTTTATAGCCATGAAAAGAACTACTGCAAGGAATCAACTACAAGTCAATGGGAAATGGGAAAGAGTGCACATCTATTCACTTAAAAGAGGTTCAAACAATGAGCCTTTCTACCTCTTTCATGGGTGCTTGAATGAACTTTACTTTGATCCAAAACAATGGCAACGGGTGGATGGATTGTTGTTGATGAATTACACCATTAAGAAAAGGGTGGAAGTGGCTTAACAAATCATCCTTGTTAGAAAGAATCCTAGAAAAGTGGCCCAATGTTTTCCCTTTGATTTACAAAATCAAGTGGAATGAGGTTTGGGAGAAAAGTCGAGCTAAGGAAGATGTTGGGTTCATTCAGGCCTTATCCCATAAAACCATAATGCTTGAATGTTTAGAAAGCACATGTTAGCAATGGGGTAGAGGTTAATTGTCCCCTATGTGATCACTAATTTGACAACCCCATAATTTTTTTACAAATGTCCTTCAGCAAAATTGGCATGGGCTTGGGCAACTTCCATTCTCCATTAGTTCAAGCATCCACAACAGGGCCAAACATTCAATGTTTATTCAATAAAAAAACTTCTTCGAACCTACAAGGCATCTCTTCCATATAATCATCCTTAAAAGGGGTAATCATTTGGAGCATGTGGATTGATTACAATGAAAGGATCTTCAATGATTAAGTTTTCTTTGATTACATGTTAGGTTAGTTGATTTGGGAGGGCATTGTGGCCTATGGCAAACTGGACTAAGAAAAGATTCTTCTAGTAACCAAGATGCTTGTTACCAAGAAGGCCTACATGGAAATCTTTGATAGAAAGTGGTGTTCACATTTCATTCTTTGTGCCAAAGACAATCACAATATTAGGTGGAATTACTAATTACCCAAATTAATTAACTTAGTTGATTAATGTTTTGTTGTCCTTTGTAGGGGGGGGCGAGGGGAGCTTTCCTCGGCCTATGTTATACTTGCCCTTTTTTGTTTGCAATGGATTTCCTCCATTTAAAAAAAGAATAATAAACACCCAATGAACATTCATCAAAATTTGGGACCAAATCGAAACTATAGTAAAAATTCAAATATTTTTTCTACCCTTCATGTCAAGTTCAAATGCATTCACATTGGACCAAAAGTGATTCTAATAATACCTTCCACAAGTAGTTTTTTTTTTCCCCCAAATATGTGACATAGGTGGGATGTTGGTGATTGTCTAAAAGAAAATTCAACCAAATTTGGTTACAAATTAGAAAAAACATTAAAATAGTTTAGGTTTCATGTTAAAGTTTGTTATAACCCAATATTTAATTAAAATGGTGACTTTAAAGAACATAATTTGGCAATTAAAGGTCATTTTTTTCTAAAAAAATCCTTTGTGCTTGTTGTAGGCCCCTAATTTTGTCGCCAAGTTACAAAACTTTGCCAAAAGAATCACTATCTCCACTATATCAAGTTATAGAATTAAATTATAAGAATATTATATTTCACAATATTTTGATATATACAAAAAAATGTAGTTTTTTTTTTCCATGCAGTTTTTCTTCTTTGTGGCCAAGCACAACAATGAATGTAAACTTTTTTAAAAAATTTACACATTGTTCTTTAGAAACTAGACTTTAATACAATTTAATTGTTTCCCTTGCTATTATTTAGTTACACCCTAGGCCCCTAATTTTGCATCTTTGTTTGTGTGTGTGCTAACAAACATGTATTTGTGTTGTATGGACATTACTAATTGGTACCTTCCCTTCTTGGTTGAAAATCATGACATCACAAAATTGTTCAACTTTTATAATTTTGTTCCTCTCTTGTTGCATCCACAACAACCTCATTTAGAGACCTATTTTAAGGTATCACTTGAAACCTCATTGAATGAGCAACATGACCACATGTGAAGACAAGAAAAATGATGACCTAAATAAATTGTCTCCACAACAATCCTATCACATTTGCCTATGGCCTACATGTGTAGAGATTTTGATTTCCCATGAATTAAGACCTCATATTTGAAACCTGTATAATGTAATATTTTAAATTTGAATTTTAGATTCTTAGATATTCAAATTTCACGAATGTTAATTACCATGTATGAATGCATAAAAGTTTCATAGGATTGAATTTTGCACATTACTTCTGACATTTTAGCTATTTAAAAAGTGGGAAGAGTGTGTATTTTGTTCTTTTGTTGTTGTTGTTATTAGGTGTTGGTGACTAAATGAATCAAGAATAATAACCAAATCTTTCATGACATCATACAAGATTGGAAAGGAAATGAAGATGTAAGGCCATTCAAATGTTCAAGTGGATTTTGGAAAAATAAAAATGATGAAGAAAAGATATTTAACAATTGATTCTACTATGGTTAGGACGAAAGAAAAAAATGAGAAAAATGTTATAAAGGTTAGAAGGACCAAATGAAGTCCTAAAAGTTCCATAATTTCAAACATAAACTATGTGGCCTAAGCTCAATTGACTTTTCTACCAAATCTATTTTGATGGGCTATGAATAATATTCATGAACTTCAAGAAACCAATCTTGAATTTGATCCTTCCTTTGTTACACAAAATCCCTCCACCATATCTTGTTCTTTAATAATTACAATGGTAGGATTTAATTAAGTCATGAAGACAACATGAACATAAAGGAATAAGATCATACAAACATTTTGTAAAATTTCATGGTATTGTCAAAAGGCTAACTGGCACAAAAAAAACATCTCTTCTTTTCTTGAAGCTACATGAACAACAACATTGCAATGTATTCCAAAAAGCTATGGCTCATCATGGAAAACTATGGGAATTTGTCCTTGGAAGAAAACAATGTCGTTCACCTTGCAACATTGCCATGAAGTCCTTGGTAGGGGTAATGTTAACCAATAGGTTGATCAACAATCAAACTATGAATCTTGTAATGATTCTTCAACAGGTCATTGACATAAAAACAACTTCTAACAATCAAAAACATTTCTATTATTTCCTAAATATTCAAAAATAAAATAAAAATTTGTTGATTAACATAAGATGAAGATGTGGACTATTTTTTAAGAAACTTATGTATTCTTCCCATATAATAATTTGTTGTTTTTTCATATTCATAATAAATTTGATATTTGTATGTTTATTATAAGGTTTTGTGTGATATTATGATAAATCTTTCACATATGTTAAAATTTATGATAATACTTCAAGTGGCCAAATGTTTGTTAATTTATAATCATTGGTGTTTGATGTCCAATTACTTTCTTTTTACAAACTTTGATATTAGCTTTGACAATGCTTGGGAATATAATTCCATAAACAACACCTTAGTTATAAACTTACATGATTTAATATTTCAACACAACAATGACTATGAAAAATAAGTTTTTATCATCTTCATGCATATTTACCTTGGTTTTGTTGACCATTTTATCATCAAAGTTTATAGTGAATGTTTCTTAAGGACTAGTGTGAACCCGGTGCATAATGCACCCGTCAAGCAAAAAA
>Ga0209611_10006764_pt1 | contig 18619 bp, 19 predicted proteins | sample S1TSphgellanicum_3_FD_187693 | JGI IMG/M metagenome (GOLD analysis project Ga0209611, IMG submission 187693) | Host-associated microbial communities from peat moss isolated from Minnesota, USA - S1T2_Fc - Sphagnum magellanicum MG (SPAdes) (version 2) | ecosystem: Host-associated > Plants > Peat... | reverse complement strand
CTTGCAGGTCAATGATGTGAGCGAGAAGGCGACCGATGTGCTGGGCGCGACCTCCAAGAGCCAGACCATCTGGGTCAGCCGTCCGTTTCACATGGAGAAGCCGGATCCCATTCTCGGCAGCGCGCTCGTCATCGAACTGCCGCCGTCGAAGAAGACCGTCGAATCGATCCGCATCGATTACGAGACGCAGCCCACATCGACCGCGCTGCAGTGGCTGACGAAAAAACAGACGGCGCGGGGGCACAAGGGGTTTCTGTATACCCAGCCGCAGCTCATCGGCGCGCGCACCTGGATTCCGTTGCAGGACACGCCGGAGGTGCGCATGACGTACAAGGCGAAGGTCCATACGGCGGACGGCGTGCTGGCGTTGATGAGCGCGGAGAACGATCCCACCGTCAAGCACAAGGGTGAGTATTCATTTCTGATGCCGCAGGCGGTACCGGCGAATTTGATTGCGCTCGCCGTCGGCGATGTCGAATTCATGGAGACCGGGCCGCGCAGCGGTGTGTACGCGGAGAAGCCGATGCTGAAAGCGGCGGCAAAGCAATTTGCCGACGCCGAGTCGACGCTGCAAGCCGCCGAGAAGCTCTTCGGTCCCTACCGCTTCACACGCTACGACATCCTGGTGATGCCGCCGAGTTTTCCCATCGAGCGGATCGACAATCCACGTCTGTCATTCATCTCGCCGACGGCGATCACCGCCGAGAAGGGTCCGGCGCCGGTGATGCTGCACGCATTGGCGCGCGCCTGGTCGGGTGATCTGATCAGCAATTCGGCCTGGCGCGATCGGTGGATCAACGAGGCTTTCACGGCGTACATGGAGACCCGGCTCATGAGCGCGGTGTACGGCGAAGAGCGTGCCTCGATGCAGGCCGTGCTCGGCCTCAACGCCTTGCGCGACGCTCTCAAGACGCAGAAACCGCAGGACCAGGTGCTGGCGATCGATTTGCGGGATCGCGACCCCGAACTCGTGCTCGGCGAAGTCCCGTATCAAAAGGGGCGACTGTTCCTCAATACCCTCGAGGCTAAATTCGGGCGTGACAAATTCGATCTGTTCGTGCGCGGCTATGTCGAGCATTTTGCGTTCAAGAGCCTCACCACGGAGGATTTTCTCGGATACCTCGCGGAGAATTTACTCGACCGCTTTCCGGGCATCGTCACCCGCGGGCAGGTCAACGAGTGGGTGCATGGCGCGGGGATTCCCGCGGATGCGGTGCTGCCGGTCGCGAGCGGCTTTCAGACGGTGGATGAGGCGCGCACGGCGTGGCTCGAGGGCAGACTTGCGGCGAAGAAATTCGGGCTCGATTGGGTGAGCGAGCAGTGGCGGTATTTCCTCGACACCATGCCGGGCGCGCTGCGCCCGCAGCAACTCGCCGAGTTGGACAAGGCGTTTGGGTTTGCGCATTCAGAGGACGCCGAAATCGGCCATAGCTGGTTCGCGTTGGTGATCAAGAATAATTATCAGCCGGGCTTCGCGGGTCTCGAGGAGTACCTGCAGACCATCGGCCGGCGCACGCTGATCGAACCTCTGTATGCGGATCTCATGAAGACGCTGGCGGGCACGACGCTCGCCAAGCGCGTGTACGCCAAGGCGCGCCCCGGCTATCACCCGGACACGGTGAAGGCGATCGACGCCATCGTCAGGCCGGAAGCCGCTGAAGGGTCGAGCGAAGGGACCGAATGATCAGCGAGTGGCTGAAAGTGATGCTCGACGAAATCGCCCGCAAGAAAGCCGAGTCCGAGCAGGCGCGAATCGACGCGGAGCGGCGCGACGATGAGCCATCGCGCGCTGACGATGGCCGCCCGCCCGACACCGACGCCGTGCCGGATCCTGCGCCGGGCGCGGTGCGGCGAGCGCGATAACATATTGTCTTTGGAGATGTGATAGCGCTAGCGCGACACTCAAGGCGGCGCGTGCAAATTTTTGGGTGTGATATCGTGGCCCAAACCACGCGCGCCTTAGGACGAGAATTTGGTTACGCCGAGTAAAAACCTCGGATTCCAGGTCGAGCAACATCGGGTACCCGACCAGACCATCACCCGCTTGGGGACAGCGCGCGCGGCGTTCGTCGGCCGCACGCTTCGCGGGCCGATCAACCAGCCGATCTTCATCACGAGTTTTGCGGAATTCCAGCGCGCGTTCGGCGGGCTTTGGCAGCCGAGCCCTTTGGGGTATGCCGTCGAGCAGTTCTTCGATAATGGGGGGCGCGAGGCGTATGTCGTGCGGGTGGTCAACGGTGCGCGCTCCGCGACGCTGACGTTGAAGGCGGGCGCTGCGGCATTGTGCTTGTGCGCGGTGCGCCCCGGTACCCGGGAATTCCTGCGCGCCAGCGTGGATTATGACAACGTGGCGGCGGACGATGCCCTGTCTTTCAACCTCACGGTGCAGCGGGTGCGCGCGCAGGGCACGGCGCACGTGGAAGATCAGGAGATCTTTCAGCGGCTTTCGGTATCGCCGATGGCCGATGGCTATGTGGGTAGGGCGTTGGCCCGATCGGAGTTGATTCAGCTGGCGGGGCCGCCGCCCGCGCAGCGGCCCGATCCGACCTTGGACCCGTCCAGCGGCCTCGCCACCGGTTACGTCGCGTCGAATGCGGACGGCGATGACGGCGCGCCGCTCACCGATTATGACTTGATCGGCCGCGCAACCGACCTCACCGGCATCTTCGCGCTCGGCCACGTGGACTATTTCAATTTCCTGTGCATGCCGCCTTTGTCCCGTGAGCAGGACGTGGGCCCGAGCGCGCTGCTGGTGGGTGCGCGCTATTGCAAGGAACGCCGTGCGATGTTGATCGTCGATCCGCCGTCCACCTGGCATACGGCGGACGAAGCTTTGCGCGGCATGCGCGAGTGGAATTTTTTCAACGAGAATGCGTTGATGTATTTTCCGCGCCTGCTCGCGCACGACAAACTCCGCGGTCACTTCGAGTCGTTTGCGCCGTGCGGCGCCGTCGCCGGCATGCTGGCGCGTTCCGATGAGAATTTTCCCGTGTGGGCGCCGCCGCGGCACGAGGAGCCGCTGCTGCGGCCCGGGTATCGGCCGGCCTGCCTCGTGTCCGAAGATCGGCGCGCGAAACTGGCGGAGGTCGGCGTCAACACCTTGCAAGCGGTGCGATCCGCCGCCCGCATTGGCTTGCGGCCCCGGACCTTGGCCGCCGCCACGGCCGCCACTGCCGACTGGCGCTATCTGTCGGCGCGAAGGCTCGCGCTGTTCATCGTCAATTGCGTCGAGCGCGGCACTCGCTGGGTCGCTTTCGCGCGGTGCAACGTCGAGGTCGCCGAGCAGGTGGCGGCCCGGGTGCGTGCCTTCTTCGAGCATCTGCACGAGGCGGGCGCTTTCGGCGCCCGGCGCATGGAGGAGTCCTTTTATGTCATTTGCGACCAACGGGTGAACTCTCCGGGCGCGGCCGCGGCCGGCGCCGCAGCGCCTGGTGGCGCGCCGGAATTTCAGCTGGTGATCGGCTTTGCCGCCACCCGCAAGGCGGAGTTTCACAGCTTCCGCATTTCGCATTCGACCGAGCGCAGTCAGGTGAAGCGGATCAGCTTGAATCGCTGGAATGTCGCGGGCTTCAGCCCGGCGGAACTCGAATGGGTTGATGGGCTCGCGGAGCGGCTCGCTACCCCAACACCGTGAGAAATCCCCGCAGTAGTGCGCAAATGGCCGGTATCTGATCCTCGAGCCGATGATCGGAGTCGAGGAGGTGCAGCGTGGCCCGATGCTCGCGTGCCCAACGAATGCTGTTCTCGACCGGTACGATCGCATCGTGCCAGCCGTGCACGATGACGGTCGGACAGGCGACGTCCTGCGGCGTGTATTCCTCGTAGCCGGCCATATAAAACGCCGGCGCCAGCAGGAACAGGCCGCGCGGGTGGACCTGTGCCGACGCGGCGGCTGAGACATGTCCGCCCATGCTCGATCCCACCAGCACCACGGGCTCCTTGAAATCTCCGCACACGCCGATGAGCTTGCGGACCCGGTCCGCGGGATCGTCGAGGCCCCGATAATCGACCGACTCGACCTCGAGCGTCAGGCCCCGTACCACCTCGGCCATCGCGGTGATCTTCGAACCCCAGGGACCGCTCTCCTTGCCATGGGCGAACACGACCGCGCCAAAGGATCTGGTCATTTAGCCGGGTCGGGGACCGGAGTCGCGGGAGTGGATGGATTCGGGGCGGCGATCAGGGGCGGGTGATTGGCGGCCGCGGCGGATTGTTGTGCTTGGGCGAGTTCGCGCAGGCTCTCGCCGAGCTGTTCGCCGCAGCGTTTCCCCATGGCGTCGAAGCCGGCGCCCATCGATGCGATGTAGGCGGCGACGTAGTGTTTGCCCGCCGCTGATTGCAAAAACGCCAGCATGTGCTTGAGGTCGGAGTCGCTCATGTCGCGATAACCGTAGGCGAGATAGCGGCGCAGCGGTTCGCGCATGTTCTGTTCCAAGCCCGCCCGGCTGGCGTCGCCGGATTTGCGGGCGTCCTCCTCGACCGTCGACGGGTCTCTGCCCGCTCCCACGGCCGTTCCGATCGCCACGGCCTGTCCCATGCTCAGGAAGATCTGCACGGTGGATTCGGTGGAGCGCGTGGCATGTTCCAGCTTGTCGAACAGCACGTCGCGCTGCGGCGTCGACGGCGCGGTGATGTCGCCATTCATGATCTTGTCGATCGTGGCTTCATCGAGCGTGGCGGCCGCCACGTCCGCGGCCACCATGCGCCGGCCGACATCGCTCGCGAGGAAAGCTTCGGTCTTCTTCACGGTCACTGGATCGAGATGCGCGGCGAGCGCACTCAAGGCCGGCGCCTCGAACACGTCGATGCGAAATCCGCGCTCGGCGGCGGTCGTCACGAGGGCCAGCTGCTGGTCGGACAAATGCGCGCGCGCGTCCGCCGAGAACAGCTGCCGAATGTGCTCGGGCATGGCACCGAGCGACGCACGCACCTGTTCGCGCACGGCGGCGTCCTGGTAGATCTTTGCCGCGGTCTCGATATCGACGCTCGTCTCCGCCGCGTAAAGATCGGCGGACAGGAGAATCAGTGATGCACAACTCACTATGATGAATGCATTACGAAACATGCGCGAACTCCGGATGACGCTATGTCCTCGACGATTGTACACTCACGGCCTCGATTGGCTGGCAGATCCGGGGTGCACCATGAGAATCCTCAAGCTTTCGACAGTGCCGCTGTCGGTTTTGTTCATCATCAATTGTTCGTCGGGGACGCCTCCCACGCCGCCTCCCGGGCCGCCGCCGCCCCCAACCAAGACCGTGTTCGATCCTCTGACGCATACGCTCGACCGCGCACGCGACGTGCAGAATACCGTCGATCAAAACTCAGACAGCACCCGCAGAGCGGTCGACAATCAAGAGCGCGGCGATACGCCTCCCTAGCTTCGTCGAAGGCCTCGGGCAGGCCTGGCGGTGGAGCGTCCGCAAGATCTTGAGTTGGTGGGTACGGGCCCAGCTCAAGCCCGATGACGCGCCCGCCGCGATCGCGGCGCTGCCGCGGCCGGTATGCTACGTCCTCGAGCGCGAGAGCGAAACCGATCTCGCGGTGCTCGGCAATGTCTGCGCCATGCGCAATCTGCCGCGCCCGGAGCGGCGATTGCTGGTCGGCGAGCGGCGTGCCGCCAAGGCCTACTTCGAACTGCTGCGGCCGACGGGTTTGTTCCGCAGGCGCGGCGCGGTGCGCGCGCCGCGCAGTCTCGTGCGCTTGGTCGCCGCCGCGGCCGCCGACCCGCAGTTCGACGTCGATCTCGTGCCGGTCGCGATCTTCTGGGGGCGCTCGCCGCAACGGGAAGCGAGCCTCTGGCGGCTGTTGTTCGCCGAGAACTGGCTGCTGGTAGGGCGGTTCCGCAAGCTCTTGAACGTGCTGGTCAATGGCCGCAACGCCCTGGTGCACTTCGGCGAGCCGGTACGGCTGCGCGAGGCCATCGAGGAGGGCATGAGCCAGCAGCGCAGCGTGCGCTTTCTGTTGCGCAGCCTGCGCCACGTGCTGCGTGCGCAGCGCGCCTCGACCATCGGCCCCGACCTCTCGCACCGCCGCACGCTGGTCACCCAGCTATTGAAGACGCAGGACGTGCGCCGCGCCGTGCGCCGCGAGATGCAGACGCGCGGGCTCACCCGGCGCGCCGCATTGATTGCCGCGCGCAAGTACGCCGTGGAAATCGCCGCCAATTATTCGCAGGCCTTCATCCGCTTCATGTCGGTGGTGCTTGGTTGGCTGTGGAATCGGGTCTACGACGGGGTGGACTTCGCGCACGTCGAGAATCTCAACGATGTCGGCGATGGCGCGGAGATCATCTATGTGCCGTGCCATCGCAGCCATATGGATTACCTGCTCCTGTCGTACGTGATCTACCGCAAGGGATTCGCGGTTCCGCATGTGGCGGCCGGCATCAATTTGAACCTGCCGTTGATCGGCCGCTATCTGCGCAAAGGCGGCGCGTTTTTCCTGCGGCGCACGCTGAAAGGCAATGACCTGTACGCGACCGTGTTCGCGAATTATCTCGGCATCATGATGATGCGCGGCCATTCGCTGGAATATTTCATCGAGGGCGGCCGCAGCCGCACCGGGCGGCTCTTGTCGCCGCGCACCGGCATGCTGTCCATGACCGTGCACGCGTTTCTGCGCGAGCCGACCCGGCCGGTGGTTTTCATGCCGGTGTATTTCGGCTACGAGCGCATCGTCGAAGGGCGCACCTACCTCGGCGAGTTGTCCGGCCGCCCGAAGGAAAAGGAGAGCATACCGGGGCTCATCAAATCAACGATTGGCGTGCTGCGCAGCAAGCTCGGCCGAGTGCACGTCAATCTGGGGCGGCCGGTGGCGCTCGATGCGCTCTTGTGCCGCCACAACCCCCAATGGCGCGAGACCGCGCGCGCGGACGCCGGGTCGCATGCGGCTTGGATCGGCGACGCGATTGCCGACCTTGCCGTCTGCATCAACCAGGAGATCAATGCCGCCGCAGCGGTGACGCCGATCAATCTCGTGGCCATGGCCATCCTCGCGACCCCGCGGCAGGCGTTGCCGGAAGTCGATCTCGCACGCCAGCTCGAGCTGTATCAAGCGTTGCTGCGCGATGCACCGTACGGACCGCTGGTGACCGTGACCGCGGACAGCGGGCCCGACATGATCCGCTACGCCGAATCGATGGGCATACTCGAGCGGCAGGCGCACCCCTTGGGCGACATCATGCGCATGAACGCCGAGAATGCGGTGCTCGCGACCTATTATCGAAACAACATCCTGCATCTGTTCGCCATGCCCTCGCTGCTGGCCTGCTGCTTCGTCGGCAACGCGGCTATGCGCACCGCCGACATCCAGCGGCTGGTCTGGCGTGTCTACCCGTACATCGCCCGCGAGCTCTACCTTAGGTGGGAGGAAGCCGACGTGGCGGCGGTCGCGGACTCGCTGCTCGACAGCTTCGCGCGCTTGAATCTACTGAGCGCCAACGCGGACCGCAGCGAGTGGCAGCGACCCGCGTCGACGTCGCTCGAAGCCGTGAGGCTCTCCTTGCTCGCGCAAGCGACCATCCAAACCATCGAGCGGTACTACCTGGCCATCGCGCTGCTGCTGCAAGCGGGCAGCGGGAAGATTGCCCAGGAGGCACTCGAGGAGCGCTGTTATCTGATGGCCCAGCGCATGGCCGTGCTGTACGGCCTGAACTCGCCCGAGTTCTTCGACAAGAGCCTGTTTCGCGAATTCATCGATCTGCTGCGCCGGCGTAACGTGATCCAGACCTCCGGCGACGGTACGCTCAGCTTCGGCGAACCACTGCTCGGGGTCGTCGCGGATGCGCAGCTGGTGCTGTCGGGGGAGATTCGGCACAGCATTTTGCAGGTGACACTCGGGCAGTGACGCAGGCCCACTTACGGTTTCGAGAGTTAATCCCAGCGGGCGGTGCCGCGTTGCTGTTTGGTGGCGCCGCGCCGCTTTTTTGAATCGATGCGGCGTTCTTTCGACGCTTTGGTGGGGCGGGTCTTTTTGCGGATCTTGGGTTCGATCATCGCGGCGCGAATCAGTTTTTCCAGGCGTTCGAGGGCGGCGCGGCGATTCTGGTCCTGGCTGCGTTCGCTCATGGCCTTGATGAGGATGCTGCCGTCGTCGATGAGCTTTTGCCCGGCGAGCCGGCGCAGCCGATTTCTGACCGAGACGGGCAAAGTGATGTTGTGCGCCAGCAGGAAGCGCAGCTGCACGGCGCTCGCCACCTTGTTGACGTTCTGGCCGCCGGGGCCTGAGGAGCGGATGAATTTCCATTCGAGCTCCTCATCTGGGATGACGATGTCGGGCGCGACGATCACTGGACGATCACCGGATTATCACTCGATCTTCAATCCAGGTCGGGCGGGGCGTTGCGGACGTGGATTTCGCGCTGCGCGATGGGCATGGTGATGTGGTGCTCCTTGAACAGTCGCCAAATGGCGCGGTTCACGTCGGAGCGCACATTGTTCACGCCTTCCTGGGGGTCGGAAATCCAGAAGCGCAGTTCGAGCTCGATGCCGCTGTCGCTGAAATGCATGAGCCGCGACACCGGTGCGGGATCGCGCAGCACCCGCTCCTTGCCTTCGCAGGCGGCGATCAGCATCTGCATGGCGAGTTCGGGATCGTCGTGGTAGCTCACGCGAATCGGCAATTTCAGGCGGATGCGTGGATCGGTGTAGCTCCAGTTGATCACGGCATTGGAGATGAGCTGCTGATTCGGCACCAACATTTCCACCCCGTCGCGGTCGCGCACCACGACGTAGCGGCCGCGCAGTTCCTGCACCCAGCCGAAATTCTCGGTGCTGGTACCGCTTTGTCCCGAGAGGCTGATGACATCGCCGGGTTTGATCGAGCGGTCCATCAGCAGCACGAAGCCGCTGACGAAGTTCGCGGCGATCGACTGCAGGCCGAACCCCAACCCCAAGCCGATGGCGCCGGTGAGCACCGTGAGCGCGGTGAGGTCGACGCCCGCGGCATTCAGACCCATGAGAATGGACAGGCCGATCAGGAATGCGTTGGCGAATTTCGCGATGCCGATGCGCGTCGTGGGCGCGAGATTGCCGAGCCTTTTCAGCCGGCGCTCGACCCAGCGGCTGATCCAGGCCGCCACCAAGACGAACACGGTGAGCGTGAACAATAATTTCAGCACCGACCAGAGCGTGATGCGGCCTTTGCCCGCCGCCATCCCGATGCTGTCCAGGAAGCTGATGATGGGATCGAGCCAGCCCAGGTACTCGGCGGCAAACGCCAGCCAGATGACCAGCGTGACGCGGTTCTCCCAATGCTGCATCCACGACTTGTTGCCGAGACTCGCGGCGAACAGCAAGACGATGATGCGCACCACGATATAGGCGCCGATCAGGCGCGTCGCGGCATCGAGTACGCTGACATCGAAGGACGCCTGCAGCACGCTGCGCGCCAGGACCACCAAGCCGAGCGCGATCACCACCGGCAGCACGACGACGGTGCCGTGCGAGGCAAAGTAGGTCCAGGTGAGCGCGGCGGGCGTCTTGATGCGGCGCCGCTCGTAGCGCGAGCGCATTGCCGTGCCGACGAACCAGCCCGCGAGCAGGCACAGGGCCACGGCGCCGATCTCGATCAGCACGTTGCGGGTCGACAGAATCTCGAAGAACGCCTCGATCCGCAGCCACAGCTCACTCAAGCGCGGATGTCCCTGATGTGCGGCCTACGCATTGAGATCGGGGATCAGCTGGCTTTCGAGCCGCGCGATCTGGTCCTTGAGCATGAGCTTGCGCCGCTTCAGCCGCTTCATCTGCAGCTCGTCGACTTTGAAATCCATGCTGAGGCGCGAAATGATGTCATCGAGGTCGCGATGCTCGATGCGCAGCTGGCGCAGGCGCTCGATGTTCTTGAACAGATCGGTATTGATTTTGTTGTCTTCGTCGCTCACGGCGTCACTTATTTCAAGTAGCCGCGCCACACCGGGGTGACGCAGTCGGGTAGCTTAAGGGAGCGGCCCAGGGGATTCCAAGGTTGCGGAGCGTGAAAATCGGAGCCCACGGAGCCTGAGAAACCGTGTTTCAACGCGACTGCGGCAAGGGCTTCGACGTGATCGGCGTGGTTGGGTCCGGTCACGACTTCGAGCGCGGTGCCGCCCGCGGCGGCGAAATCGGCGAACAGGCGCCGGCGGGCGCCGGCGGACAGCTTATAGCGCGACGGATGGGCGAGCGAGGCGACGCCGCCGGCGCCGCGGATCCAGCCGACCACGACTTCAAGTGCGGGCCATTCGGCCGCGATATTGGCGGCCGTGCCGCGGCCCAGGTACTTGCGGAACGCAGCCTCGGCGTCGGCGACGTGGCCGCCGGCGACCATGGCGTTTGCGAGGTGCGCGCGGGTGGGCACGCCGGGATTGGCTTCGACGGCGGCGAGCAGCTCCGCTCCCGGCAGACCCATTTTCCCGAGGCGAGCGCAAATCTTGCGCATGCGAACGCGCCGCCGATCTTCCTGCTCGCTCAAGGCGGCGAGCAGCTCGGGACGGGCGGGATCGATCCACAAGCCGAGGACATGAATGGACTGCGAGCGCCAGGCGGCGGAGATTTCAACGCCCGGTACCAGATCGATGTCATGGACACCTGCGCCCGTTCTTGCCTCTTCCAGTCCGGCCACGGTGTCGTGATCGGTGAGTGCCAGCACGTCGACGCCGGCTGCCGCCGCGCGGGCGACGAGTTCGAGCGGGGTGAGTGACCCATCGGAGCAGTTCGAATGGGTGTGCAAGTCGATGTTGAGCGGGGCGACGGCGTTCATGGCGCGGGCGGCATCAACGAGCTGCCCCCGGCGAGACCCACGGCTTCGAGCTCGAGGCCGGCGAGGACGATGAATCCTTGCGCGCGTTCGAAGCCGTCGCTGGTGTAGTCGAACGTGTAGGTGCGCAGGACGCGCCGCTTGCCGCGGGCGTCCCGCGCCAAGCTATATCCGGCAAAGGCCACGGTGCCGTCCAAGAGCTGCACCACGGCCCGCGAGCAGGTGTCTTTGGCGATTCGATTGGCGGCCTCCCGGGCATCGAGGGACCACTGCCACGCCTTATAGGCTGCGGCCAGCAGGGCGGCTACGATCAGGAGCAGCAGCATATCTTCGCTCATGCCGCGAAGCTTACCTTAGGAGCCAGTCTGACCAACGGGCATTGCAACAGGGGCACCGATGCGGTGCGGGCACTGGATTTCCGGCAATCGGTCCCCACATCGGAAGCATGAAAACCGATCCATCACCGTCGAATATTGCATCACCGAACCTTGCGGTCCGCGTCGATCCGAATGACATGCTGCAGTACGTGCACCAAATGCTGATGCCGCCGCGCGATGCGAATACGTCCATGGCACTGGCGGAACACGCTTGGGGCAGCGACACGCCGTTGGCGCGGGCGGCCCAACTGCGCTGGACCGCCTTGAACCGTGCGTTCGGCGATGCCCGGGTGAGCACGTGGACCACCAAGCAAAAACGTGACCAGGTTCACATTCCCGCGGCGTTGATTGCGGCGGCGGGGGTGGCGCGCTTGACGATCGCCGAAGACCAGGTGGTGTTCGATATTCCGACGTTGCTCGATGCGACGTTGGAATTATGCGAGCCGGTGGGAAACGCGTAGGAGCGTGTCTGACTGACGATGGGTCGGCCGCAGCAGACGCATCACTGGTCAGCCAGGTTGCGCGGCGAGTACGCTCACGTCGTTGAACGCGACGAAGTCGCCGTTCAGTACACTCTCGCGACAGTTGTAGCGCAGACGATGCCCGTCGAGGCGTGTGACATGGCCGCCGGCTGCCTCGAGCAGCGCCTGGCCCGCGGCGGTGTCCCACTCCGAGGTGGGACCGAAGCGCGGATAGAGATCGGCTTTTCCCTCCGCGACCAAGCAGAATTTCAGCGAGCTGCCGATACCGGTCATGACGTGCGGCCGCAGGCGATCCAAGTACGCTGTGGTGTCGGGGCTTGCATGGGAGCGGCTGCCGACGACGCGCAAGGGGTTTTGGGGGGCCGACACGTTGATCGGCAGTTCCGCCGCGCCGCGGTGACGGCTGAATGCGCCGAGTCCTGCCGCGCCCCAATAGAGGAGTCCGCGGGCGGGCGCCGTCACGATGCCGAGTACGGGTTCATGCTCCACCACGAGCGCGATGTTGACGGTGAATTCGCCGTTGCGCTTGACGAACTCGCGCGTGCCGTCGAGCGGGTCGACCACCCAGAGTTCGCGCCAGCGGCGGCGCTCCTCCCACGGCGCCTGGGCCGACTCCTCGGAGAGAATCGGAATATCGGGCGTGAGCGCGCGGAGGCCTTCGAGGATGACGCGTTGCGACTCCAAGTCCGCGAGCGTCAGCGGCGAGTCGTCCGCCTTGTGCTGCACGGTAAAGCCGGCCTTGGCCTCGTACACCTTCATGATGGCGTCGCCGGCGCGGGTGACGATGGGCATCAGGGCATGCCCCAAGGCGGGTAGGTCTCGCATCGCTTGATATCATACCCAAATGGACACATCGGCTGCTGTGGACTGGTCGGCCATCGATACCGTTCTCCTGGACATGGACGGTACCTTGCTCGATTTGCGCTTCGACAATTGGTTTTGGGAGGAGTTGATTCCGCACCGCTACGCCGCCGCCCATGGGCTCGACGTGGCACAGGCGCGGGCGCTGTTGCCACCCAAGTTCGCGGCGGTGCGGGGAACTCTCGAGTGGTATTGCATCGAGTATTGGACGCGGGAGCTCCAACTGGACATCGGCAGCATCAAACGCGAGACGACCGGGCAGGTGAGTTTTTTGCCGGGGGCGCGGGAGTTTCTGTCGAGGCTCAAGGGCAGCGGTAAACGTTGCGTGCTGGTGACCAATGCGCATCCGCTGACGCTGGGCCTCAAGGATGAGCGGGTCGCGCTGCGGCAGTATTTCGATGCCCTGTACTCGTCCCACCCGTTTGCGTGTCCGAAGGAGGACGCGGCGTTTTGGCCGCAGCTGGCGGCGCAGGAGCGGTTCGTGCCGCAGCGCACTTTGTTCGTCGACGATAGTGTGAGCGTGTTGAATGCGGCGCGGGACTTTGGGATCGGGTGGTTGCGCGCGGTGCGGAGGCCTGATTCGGGAAGGGGGGCGCAGCACACGGGGGACTATGTGGCGGTGGATTGTGTGGCGGAGCTGATTTCGGAGGCGTCAATTTGACCCGGGCACACGCCAGGGGGGCGAGCTCTGGCCCATGACGACTTAGAGGGGCGACTCAGAGTTTGGGTTAGGGGCCGGCGGCGCCGGGGTTGGGGGTGCCGCCGGCGGGGCCGCCGCCGCCGCGACCGCGGCGGCGCCTGCGGCGGGTGGGGTCGCCTTGGGATTGACCGGGGGAATCGCCGTTCGGCGGGGCGGAATCGGAGCTGCTGCGGGGTGGCTGGGCGACCGGGCGGGGGCCGGCAGAGGCGGGTGAATTGGGGGGCCTGGAGCTCGGGGAGGGTCCGCGTCGTGGACCGCCGCCGGAGCGGCCGGGGCCTCCGCCACTACTGCGGCCGGGACCGCCGGAGCGACCGCCGCCGCTGCCCCCCGAGCGGCCGCCGCTGCTGCCGCCGGAACGGCCGCCGCCACTGCCGCCGCCGAAGCGGCTGCCGCCGGAGCGGGATTGGCCGGGGCGTGGGGCCCGCTCGCGCCATTCGGCGGGCGGCGGTGCGGTCACGACCGCGAGGTCGGCGGCTTCGATCGAGGCGCGTGGGATTTGGTGGCCGATGTAGCGTTCGATGTCGGGCAGCGAGATGGCGTATTCCTCGCAGCCGAAACTGATGGCGTCGCCCTCGGCGCCGGCGCGCGCGGTGCGGCCGATGCGATGCACGTAGTCTTCGGCGTCGTTCGGCAAATCGAAATTGAATACATGGCTGACATCGGGGATGTGCAGGCCGCGCGAGGCGACGTCGGTGGCGATCAAGACGGCGATCTCGCCGTTGTGAAAATCGCGCATCATCTTCAGGCGCTTGGTTTGCGGGACATCGCCCGACAGCGCCTGGGCGACGAATCCGTTCGCGGTCAGCGTGCGCTCGAGCAGTTCGGCGATGCGTTTGGTGTTGACGAACACCATGGTGCGACGCGCGTCGATCCGGCGCAGCAGCCCCATGAGCAGCGGGATCTTCTCTTCGGTGGACGGGAAGTACAGAACCTGCGTGACGCGGTCGACGGTCATCTTGTCCGGTTCGATGCGGATCAGCTCGGGATTGTTCATGTGCTCGTACGCGAGTTCCATCACACGGTGCGACAGGGTCGCCGAGAACATCATCGTGAGGCGCAGCGTCGGGTGCGGCAAACGCCGCAATATAAAGCGGATATCCTTGATGAATCCGAGATCGAACATGCGATCGGCTTCATCCATGACCGCCACTTGAATATGGCGCAGGTCGAACACACCTTGCTTGAAGTAATCGATGAGCCGGCCGGGCGTGCCGATCAGTACATCGATGCCGTCTTCGAGAATGCGCCGCTGCTTTTCGTAATCGACGCCGCCGAACACGATGGCGATCTTGAGTCCGGTGTATTTGCCGATGCCTTCGGCGTCTGAGTGTATTTGCACCGCGAGTTCGCGGGTCGGCGCGATCACGATGGCGCGCGGCGCACCGGACCGCGGTGCGTTCTGCGACGGAGCGCCGGCGCCGGCATCGGGGTCTGTGAGCAGGCGGTTGAACAGCGCGATGAGGAAGGCCGCGGTTTTTCCGGTGCCTGTCTGCGCCTGGCCCGCGACGTCGCGGCCGGCGAGGGCCACCGGCAAGGTTTGTGCCTGAATGGGGGTGCAGCGTGTATAGCCGAGTTCGGCAATACCCCGTTTCACGGATTCAGGGATTTGGAGCGATTCGAACGTGAGCTGACTGAGATGGGCGTCTGACATTTTCTCTATGACGATTGCAGAAACTTGCAAAATGATGGGGACCGGATGACAATAGCCTCAACCAGGAGCCGGTCTTTCCGCTCCCATCAACCGTATCATCGGTACCCTTTTAAGGTAATCAAGACCGCTAAAGCCGCTGTATTGTGCCCGAACGGCCGCGCATCGTCACTTCGCGCTTTCGTCTGGGGCCCAAGTTCTCCCACAAACAACCTTCCGTTCACATCCTCTGTATCCAACAAATCTCCAAAAGGAGGTATTTCCGCAGTGAGTAATCCAAGTATCGTCCACACCAGTGATGCCACGTTCGACAAGGACGTTTTGAAGTCCGAAAAGCCCGTATTGCTCGATTTCTGGGCTGAATGGTGCGGACCTTGCAAGATGATCGCGCCCATCCTCGATGAGATTGCCGACCAGTACAAAGACAAGATCCGGATCGCCAAACTCAATATCGACGATAACCCCGCGACACCCCCCAAATTCAACATTCGCGGCATACCGACGCTGATCCTCTTCAAGAACGGTACCGTGGAGGCCCAGAAAGTCGGAGCGGTCACCAAGTCCCAGCTCGCGGCCTTTTTGGACAGCAACCTGTGAGAGGCTACCTAGGAAATCAGTCGCGCGGCGGCGGCCAGGGCGGCGGACAGCAGGGAGGCCAAGGTCAAGGCGGCGGCGGCCGCTCGAATCGATCCAATCGCGGTCCGCGCAATGACGGCAACCGCAATGGCAACACCAACGGCGGCCGTCCTCCGCAGGAAGATTACGGCGATCTGCCGGAGGGAGGCGATGATTTAGAAATCATTGCGCCCACCGATCTCGCGCGCAGCCGCAGTTCGATGAACCTGACGGAGCTGAAGAAGCGTCCGATCAGCGACCTGGTCAAGTTGGCCGAGACCATGGGCCTCGAGAACATGGGCCGCTCGCGCAAGCAGGACATCATCTTCGGCGTGCTCAAGGCGCATGCGCGCAAGGGCGAGGACATTTACGGCGATGGCGTGCTGGAGATCCTGCAGGACGGTTTCGGCTTCTTGCGATCCTCCGACTCGAGCTACCTCGCCGGTCCCGACGACATCTATGTCTCCCCGAGCCAGATCCGGCGCTTCAATTTGCGCACCGGCGATTCGATCTCGGGCCTGATCCGCCCGCCGAAGGACGGCGAGCGCTATTTCGCGCTGCTCAAGGTCGGCGAAATCAATTTCGATTCGCCCGAGAGTTCGCGCGGCAAGGTGCTGTTCGAGAACTTGACGCCGCTGCATCCGACCGAGCGGTTGAAGCTCGAGCGCGGCAACGGCTCGACCGAGGACTTGACGGCACGCGCCATCGATCTGGTTGCGCCCATCGGCAAGGGCCAGCGCGGGCTGATCGTCTCGCCGCCGAAAGCGGGCAAGACGATGCTGCTGCAGAACATCGCGACCGCGATCACCGCGAATCATCCGGAAGTGCATTTGATCGTGCTGCTCATCGATGAGCGGCCCGAGGAAGTGACCGAGATGGCGCGCACCGTGAAAGGCGAGGTGGTGTCATCGACGTTCGATGAGCCGGCGAGCCGGCACGTGCAAGTGGCCGAAATGGTGATCGAGAAGGCGAAACGCCTGGTCGAGCACAAGAAAGATGTGGTGATTCTGCTCGATTCCATCACGCGCCTCGCGCGCGCCTACAACACCGTGGTGCCGAGTTCCGGCAAGGTGCTGACCGGCGGCGTGGATGCGAACGCGCTGCAGCGTCCGAAGCGCTTCTTCGGCGCCGCGCGCAACATCGAGGAGGGCGGCAGCCTCACCATTCTCGCGACCGCGTTGGTCGACACCGGCTCCAAGATGGACGATGTCATCTTCGAGGAGTTCAAGGGCACCGGCAATTCGGAAATCCATCTGGATCGTCGCATCGCCGAGAAGCGTACCTTCCCGTCGATCAACATCAACCGGTCGGGCACGCGCAAAGAGGAACTCATCACGGACCCGGCCGAGCTGTCCAAGATGTGGATCTTGCGCAAGCTCCTGCATCCGATGGACGAGCTGGCGGCGATCGAGTTCCTGCTCGACAAGATGAAGGACACCAAGACCAATTCGGACTTCTTCGACGCGATGAAGCGGTAGGATTTCGGAGCGCGGTAAATGCAGTGGTGGGCGTGGATTGCGGTCGGCGCCATACTCTTCGGGTCGGAGCTGGCGTTCGTCGATGCGCAGTTCTATCTGGTGTTCATCGGCGCCTCGGCGGTGATCGTGGGATTGTTGGACTTGATCGGATTCGCGCTCGCGGAGTGGCTGCAGTGGGCGGTGTTCGGGGTACTCGCGATGGTGTCGATGGTGACCTTTCGACGCCGCATCTACGAGCGCCTGCGGCGCAATCTGCCGGTGATGAAACAGGGGCCGGCCGGTGAAACGGTGGTGCTGCCGGCGGCGCTCGCGCCCGGCGACACCTGCCGATGCGAGTATCGCGGCACGTCGTGGAGTGCCATCAACGCCGGGTCATCCGTCATCGGCGCCGGCGCCAAGGCCCGCATCGAACGTGTCGATGGACTCACCTTGGTCGTCCACGGCGACGCGAGTCCGCATTAGGAGAGACCCTTGGACAATCCGTTAGCCTATGTCGCCATCGTGCTCGCGGTGCTGGCCGTCGTTTTGGTGGCCAAGACCGCGACCGTCGTGCCGCAGCAGAGTGCCTACGTGGTCGAGTACCTGGGCAAGTACAGCCGCACGCTGCAGGCCGGGTTTCACATACTGATACCGTTCTTCGAGAAGATCGCCTACCGGCACAGCCTCAAGGAAATTGCGCTCGATATCGCGGAGCAGATCTGCATCACGCGCGACAATGTGCAGGTGGGTGTCGATGCGGTGCTGTACATGCAGGTGCTCGATCCGCACCTGGCCTCCTACGGCATCACCAATTACGGCTTCGCCATCGCGCAGCTCGCGCAGACCACCTTGCGCAGCGAGATCGGCAAGATCGAACTGGATCGCACCTTCGAGGCGCGCGGGCAGATCAACACCAATGTGGTGAGCGAACTGGACAAGGCGTCCGCGGCATGGGGCGTCAAGGTGCTGCGCTACGAGATCAAGAACATCACGCCGCCGAAGGACGTGCTGTCGGCGATGGAAAAGCAGATGCGCGCGGAGCGCGAGAAGCGCGCGGTGGTGCTGACGTCGGAGGGCGAGCGCGATGCCAAGATCAACTCGGCCGAGGGCGACAAGCAGCGTGTGATCAAGCAATCCGAGGCCAACAAACAGCAGCAGATCAACGAGGCCGAAGGCCAGGCCCAGGCGATCCTCGCGGTCGCGACGGCGACCGCGGAAGGGTTGCGCCAGGTGGGCATCGCGCTCTCCGATCGCGGCGGCATCGAGGCGATGCAGCTGCGCATCGGCGAGGAATACGTGAAGCAATTCGGCAAGCTGGCGCAGACCGGGACGACGCTGGTGGTGCCGGCCAACCTCACCGACCTCGCGTCCATCGTGACCATGGTGACCAGCATCGCGAGAAAGCCGCCCGCGACTCCGGCTCCTTGATCGATGGCGGACACGCGCGTGGCCGTCAAGATCGGCTTCACCGAATTCGTGGCGCTGGCGGCGGCGATGATGGCGACTCAGGCGATTGCGATCGACGCCATGCTGCCGGCGTTCCCGGTGATCGTGCGCGCACTGCACGTCGCCAATCCGAATCACAGTCAGTGGATCATCACCGCGTACATGAGCGGGTTGGGCGTGGGGCAGCTCTTTTGGGGACTCTTGTCGGATCGCTTCGGCCGGCGTCCGATGTTGCTCGGCGGGCTTGCCCTGTATGTCGTGGCGGCGCTGCTTTGCGGGCTGACCGACAGCTTCGAGGC
>Ga0209611_10006763_pt1 | contig 18619 bp, 11 predicted proteins | sample S1TSphgellanicum_3_FD_187693 | JGI IMG/M metagenome (GOLD analysis project Ga0209611, IMG submission 187693) | Host-associated microbial communities from peat moss isolated from Minnesota, USA - S1T2_Fc - Sphagnum magellanicum MG (SPAdes) (version 2) | ecosystem: Host-associated > Plants > Peat... | reverse complement strand
TATACAATGGAGTCAAAGGATGAAATGTATTTGTTGACTTTATACTCTTTGTCATTTGCGACTAGTTTTCACATGCGACTTGTCTTAGGCGACTAAAAGGATTTTAGTTGCAAAATGTCTCTTGCGACTAAAATTTAGTCGCAAAGAGTAGTCGAAAATACATGTTTTTCTTCTAGTGTATCCATGGAAGTTCATAACAGTATCTCTCAAGTCCTCATATTTGACCATTGTCCATTGAACTAATTTTTATTCTTGTTATGTCCATAAAAGTCCATAACGTCAATTCTAAAGTCAATATCAACAACATTATGAGTTTCAAAGTCCATAACAAGTTTTTAGAAAATCGAAAACCATTTTGGTGTAGTCCATACTACCCATTACAAGACTTATAAAGTCCATTGCATATCAACTCTACAATTCATTGGCATAGAAATTTTAAAGTTCATCTTGTTACGTTAAAGTTCATGTGTCGCGACCCTAGCCTTGGGCTCACAACCAAGGCAAAGGTTTGCAAGGGTGTGAGTCAAAAGTGAAACCCAAGAATCACATTTCATGTTCTCGAAAGTGTAAAAGAATGTGAGGGAATGAACCTACACACTCCCAAGTTGGGCTCCCCCTTTGGGAGTTGGAGTCTCGATGGACTTCCGAATCTTCGAATTTTTAAAGAGCGATTACAAGGGTCAAAATTCATTGGATCAAAAAGTTCCTTATACCATTATAAATATCTTGAGACATAAATGTCCGAAATAGGCTTGCATTACTCATTTGGGTACTTAAAACACAAGTTATGGCCAAAAGAAAGGCCGAAAGTCAAACTGCCAACTTGACTCCCAACCATTAAAAGTCGGGAATTACCCTCTTTTAAGATGTTTGTCTACAGCAATTACCAACCATGATGTCAATCCAAGTATTGGAAACTTACATGTACTTATTAAGGTTGTAGCTCGAAACAATGAACTTGCTAATGTTTCAACTCCAAAAAAAACCTTTCACCCCTCCAACCACAAAATAAATTACCAGTGGTTCAAATTAAGGGCTGCCATTAGAAAAGAATTAAATCTGAAGTGTCAAAATGGAGAAGAAAATATTGTTGCTACCAAAAAAGATGGTTCATATAGTGAAGGTGAAATGGAGCATATTGATGATGAACTTGATGAAAACCATGAAAACCTGACTGATGATGACCTTAAAAACATCTTGCCAAAAAACCCAAGAATGTTGCTACCAAAACAACCAAGAAAGGCAAGGGTGTAAAGGGACTATCACCATTGAAAAAAGGTAAAATGAAAATAAAACCAATTGCAAAAAAGATGAGCATTGCCACAAACACAAGGCATGCAACTGGGAAAACTATTAGTTGAGGTTCAAAGCGATCAAAGTAAGCAATTTTCTTTTGTCACCTTTGTTTTATTTTAGAAAGTTTTTTGAAATTTGTTTTTGGGTTGTGTATTTGCAAAAAGTTACATTTATAAGTTATACATATCTTGGCTGAATGTAGCTTCCAATCTATAGCATGGATATAAAATTGTGCATGATATTATATCCCAAGTTACCCCAAATAATATTTGATCCATATTCTTACACTAAGTATTTTTATGACAAAAAGTATGCATTATAACTTGTGCATAAACATGAACTTCCTTGAGTTGTAAAATAGATTGGTTCAACAATTTAACATGGACAATTGAGTTCATATAGTCAAAGGAACAAAATCTTGATTGGATGAACATTTTTTTGCATTACCTATATGTATCTTGGTTGTGTCAATGAATTGGCCTCATGATGTTCTAAATCTATGTATGTGTACATGTTTTGCTAATTTTGGATACATTGAACTTGGAAGTTGGAAGGAAATGTATGCAATATTTATAGTCTTTTGCATTTTAAGCCAACTACTTATAGCTAATGAATCCATAACTTCAAATAATATGTAAGCCAAATATCTCTAGTATTCAAATATATTAAAAATAAAGTAATTTTTTTTTTTCCTTTTGTTTGGATGAACTTTTTTTTGTATGTATTTTTTTTATAGGTGGACTAACAATGCATGACCAAAATAAGCCATGATCTGATTTTTTCATAGAACAAATATATATAGACCATTTAGATTATTTTGATGGGACTTGATCATGGGTGTGCAAGTACAACAATTTAAACCAATTTGTGAAGGAATAGGTAGGTGACTCCTTTTTTGTCATTCTAATCAACTTTAGAGTTGATTACAATTTCCAAACCTTTTTCAATATTATCAAGTAACTACTTGGTGCATGGTTGACTAGTTATTGTAATATCTGATTTTATTGGATTGTGTTTAATGTGCTTGAGTACAATGTTCAACACTTGAGTTGGATTTCCCCAAAATTTCTAATTCACTTGGCCATGAATTATAGCTGCTAAGTCTCCAAGTTTGCCTATAAATTGAAACAATGAAGAATTTGAAAACAACTTGGAACAAATTGCATACATTGAACTTTCAAACCACAAGTAGTTTGAAAACTTGATTTGTTGTTGTATGCATTTATGAGAATGTGTGATTTGTTGAACATGTTTTTTTTGGATCAATGAAAGTTAAAGAGGTTAGTTAATTGACTATAGGCACTAAGTTAAAATAACATGTTGCATTTGGATCCTTGAAACAAATAAAGGCACATTTCAACCATATTTCTACCACCCCATCACAAACTTCATGGGCCACAATTTGGTAATAATAATCATGCAATAGGTTTGTATGGAATAGACATGAATGTCATTCATCTACTTGTATTGTTTGAACATCAATGTCATGTGCATTGTTTAAACATGAATATTGTGTGTTTATTCGTATTCTTTACACACAAAAGTCATGCACATGACTTTTATGTTTAAATAATGTATGACATTTGTGTGTAAACAATATGAACCCATGAAATAATAGATTTTGCATGGATTTGGAACAAACCCATGAAGCTTATAAATTTGTGATGCCATCTATTAGCCATATATATGTCAATTCAAATGACATCAAAGTATGTATTGACTATTTTCTTTCTAGGTTGCAATTTGTCCTTTATCCACCTTTAAATTTCCTTTCTAGATCAATTTCTGGATCATTTGTTTTTGGTTTACAAGTAGTTATATACATACTTGATGCCCAATTGAATAATTTCATTTGCATTGCCCACTTGAGATTACAATTTCCAAGGTACATTGGAAGAGTGTTTTGGTAATGCCAAGTTCAAGCTAAATATATTTTATCAATCTTGTTTTAGTTGGCCCATATGACATTGGTATTAGGGGTTGAAAGATGTAGAAGATAAGTTATGAACAAAGTTCCAATATAGTTTGTATGCATTTTTGTGGTTATATTTATGTAGTTTGGACATCTCCAAATCCATCAATCGTGTGTTCACATGATATATCAATAAAAGCTAGATGCATGCATTTATTCTATCAGAAAATGTGCCACAATGTGCAAATAGGAAATACCATTGCACTTTGTAGTTATGTATGTATTCATTTTTGGTTTTTGTATTTTGGGTTAATTCCTACATTCAAAATCATAACATCAAACCTTGGGAACCTAAATCATGACTTGTTCTACTTCAACATGCCTTAAGAGATAAACACCAATATGTAGCAACAATAGAAAGCATGGAATTCCATCAAATTACAATGTTCCTTTGAAATCATTATTATTCATATACAATTTTTTTGTGAATATTCATCTATATCACTTTTGCAACTTGACCAATTTATCTTCATGTTCATGAAATGATAAAAAAAATATTTTGAATACATTGTAATGCAAATTTACCCCTCTATGTTACATTTGTGAAGATAGTCCATTATTCCACTTAAATATCCATTTTGATCCTCTCCACTTCAATCCTTGGAACATAATCTGTTTCAATGAACATTGTCTATCTTAATCCCTCTAGGGTTTGTCAAACTCACTTATTTGTTAAAATAGTTCATCCCAATCCCTCTTAGGCCTATCAAATTCATTTGTTTGTTAGGTTAGTCCATCTCAATCCTTCTTGGGCCTATCAAAGTCACTAATTATTTGTTAGGGCATTGCATTTCAATCCCTTCTAGGCCTTTGCATTCCAACCACTTATCATAAGTACATCAAGTGGTCCTTTTTCAACCTCTACGTTCCATTTATTTAACAAATTTACCTTGGAAGAGAATTTAACTAAGTACTCTAAACTTGAAACAATTCTTCAAACATATGTTTAAGTATCAGGTAATTTTACAAGGTTCACATTTGAAAGCAAAAAGAAAAATCAAATCCAAGGTGACCTACAAAAGTTAATATCTTTAAATTTCCATTCATGCTACATGGCAATGGGGTCCATTAGCACAAAACTTCAATGTAGAAGAAAAAGAAATAAAGATCATGTCAACTTTCATATGTTTAAATTGGACAACCCAAGTCAAATCTGAATTGTTATGATGATGTAACCATGAGCATTAACATTCTAACAACACCTCCTCCTTTTCAATTGCCATTGCAAAGTTTAGTAAAATCTAGGGGCAAGTATAATGCATTGAATTCAATTTACTCTAAAATATCCCATGGACTCATATGTGCTATTACTAATGGAAAAAATCAAAATTGAGTATAGCTCTACCATTCCCAATAGTAACTTCAATCATGATCATTATCCAATTTTAATCTAGTGGTCACAATATGATCCTTTGTTAGCTTGCAAACCTACAAATAATTCTTTCAAATTTCCTAACTCACCATCCTTGATACCTAGGTATGTATTAACCATGACTGTAATAATATATATTCACCTAATATTAATTTGTCCAGCAATATCAATCATAATTTAGGTTACCAATGGCCATTTTGATGTGTTGAAGCAATGTGTTATTTTTTTCTTTTCTAAGTTAAACCACCTTCTCAAAAAACAAAACAAAAGTTGAACAAACAAAAATAGATCTCAAATCAACAAGGTAGGTCAAGTAGCATATTTCCCTTGGTTTGAAAAATTGGCAATTATGAAAACAAGATGCAAATTGTGATCATCCATCTTTTAGATGTAAAAAATATATGTCCTTGCATAGGTTGTCCATGCTACAAACTCAAATGGTATCATAGACATTCTATTAAACATAAAACAATCCACCATTTTCAATACATTTATGTTAATTATAGATTTATAATATAGCTTAATGGCAAGTACATGTATTAAGTCTACTACAAATTCATGAGATCTATAGTTAGGATCCTTACTAACAAGGTGTGATGTATGAAGTTTGAATCTCAATTTGTCCACCTTTCATATAATAGCCTATACAGATTAGAAATAAACTCTTGTAGTTTGGATATATCTAAATATATATAGCAAACCAATACCAAAATTGACTAGATTGATTTAGTCAATTCAATCTAGTCTTTTAATTCCAAAGAAACGCTAACCTCATTGATGTTTCACAAAATGTTTCCTAACAATTCATAAATTGGATCATTTTCGATCACTTTATGATTTTTAGGGTGGCATCAAGAACTTTACAACCCTAACCAGATGAAAGTAAAAAAACACTTTGTGTGAGTCCTTCAACAGGACGTAAAAGGTATCATTGTTTCCCCATCTTTGATAATAAATACCTCCCACAACATCATCTCCCTCTTCAAACTTAGTCCCCCATTGGTCTATAAAAAAATTTCTTACCTTATGCAATGGATCAGTGCACATAATCAACCAAAAGGATGCCCCTTCATCATTGCCCTCCTCAACATTAACAATTGGGTTGTCCCCAATCTCTAGTACAATAATCAATTTACCACCTACATCTAACAACATTTTGTAAAAATGAATAATAATGCATGTGAAAATCTGAACTTAATTCAAGTTAAAAATAACACATAAACAAAAAATTCAAGTGTAGAAACTAACCTTGTAGACCAAATTGACACTCTCCATCCCACCCATCATACATTGCTTCTCATACATACCATGTATCATGAGGTTGAAGTTGTTTAAAAACCCACTACCCTATCCCCTTCATGTTTTGGCACTCTGTCCAACAACTATCCAAACAAAACTCACAAAAACATGCCAAATCCTTTACAAGCAATCGAAGGAGATTATTTTTGTTAGTAGCACAAATTGAGTGATTTTTCATTGTACCTTTGATGGGATCACAAATGAATAAAAATGAAACTTTATACACATCTTCAGCTTTAATGTGCTAGAATGTTATGTGGAAAGATTTGATGGAACTAGAGTAGATGACTTTGGTCTATCATACAAATGCTCGTATAAGAAAGTAACCACTTCTTTATCATTTTGCAACTTTTTGCCTTGGGCATTAAGTTGTTCTCTTTGGAAAAATCTTTTGACCATGGCTCTTGCCCCATCGATCATGGGATCCTTTGCCATGACCGCTTCCAAAAAACTCCACAACATTTTGCAACCTCCAATTATATTTGGATACCTAGACACAAAATACCAAGGCTTGTTACTTTTAAATTGGGTTGCACAACCGTTGTTCCAGACCCAATGCCATTGAATTGTGTATCCTTGCTCCCCCATGTATTACCAGTGAAGTTTGAAACAATGTTGCACGAACTTTGAATCATTATTACAATCATTTGAAATATAAAAATGATATTCAATAAGTATTTTTGAATCTTCATCATATCGATTTGGTGCAAGGTTGTGGCGAAAATTGATATGGACCAAAATGGAAATTTGGTAAGTATGCCAATGCATACTTTGCATTTCATTTTGCACTTCAAAACTGAAATTTTCTATAAAGTCAACAATAGAAACCATAGTATTGGTTGGGAAATATTTAATGCATCGTTTGAAATGCTTATTTTCCCATCTTGCAACGAAATTGTGCTTGACAAAATGTTGCAATTTTGGTTGCATATATTCAATGAACTCATATGATGTCATGTTTTTGTACACGAAGGTCAACTTATTTAGTGGTCAACCATTCTTGGCCACAGTTGTTTCCAAAGCAAAATAACACCATTGGATCATGTCTGAGTATGATTTAATAACCTCTTTTGGACACAAGGATAACTTCTGCACCCCACAACTTGGGCAATTACCAAACAAACAATTACGTTTATGTTATTCTTCATATTCACCTTTAGGGCACACTATGGCCTCCCACATGTTTATAATACCTTTGTATATAACACACAAGGCTTGACATGGCTGCCCAAAATGACCACATACACCATCACATTGACAATCACACAACTGTTAGTTGTGGATACTAATTTTTGTCCTCATTGTATTTAGTGCAAACCTCAACTCATTGAACTCTAAATGGTAGATGTAACAACATGTATTTTTATCCTGAAGAGGCTTCACAAATAATGACTTCAAAAATTTGAATGACCTCTGCCCAATAGATGATTTAAGATGTGCAACTTGAAATCTCAAAAAAATTCAATCTACACACAAATTAATTATACTGTTCATTATCTTATAGGTTGCTAGGGTAGTGCATACTACATATTTTACTAGATATGATAGAGGTTAAAGGTAGTTTAAAAATTTGATAGTCTATGTCCTAGGTTGTGTTTACTTATTTGGATAACAAAACCTTCTAAATAGCTTAATAGAAAGACAAAAAGTATATATGCAAGCTATCCAAATATATGTAAGCAAGTATATATGTAAGTTGGACATATAGACAATAAGTAACCTTTGAATCTAGCCATTTATGTCAAATAGAAATGTGAACTTAAATGGGATAAGCATGGTTGAGCAGACAACCTAATAGTTCAAGATAATAAGTATATAGGCAACCAAAGTCTAGATGAACAGATCCAATCCAAAGTGATTGACAAAGTTGTTTACAATATGGACAATGTATCAACACAACTAACATGTATCCCAAACTAAATAAAACTTCAAAATGTCAAGACCAACATTGAGATGCAACAACATTGTTATAATTTGACCAAGACAAATAGACAAGTTGTTACAATTAGATTAGTTGAAATGGATTAAATAGAAACCAATTATAAACTAATAATTCAAATTTAATGGACTTTGTGACAATTTAAGTCAAATGGACTTGTAGTACATTAGAAATAAACAACTTAATGGATTTCAAACAACCTTCTAGATTTGTTCATTTAATGTCCAATTCACAAATGTCAATTTCATGAACCTTGGCTAAACACACATGATAGTCCAACTAGATTAAACAAATAGAAACAGAAACATTAGATTTTATAACTTAATTATAGATCAACAGATCTAGAGCAAAATTCCTCTACTCCATAATTTGGAAAAGCACATGCAATGGGACATTGAAATTTAATACAACATATTAGTTTGACAAGAATCTTAGATGGCCATGATTGCCCACCAAAAATTATGGAAGGAAAAGGTCATCAGTTTATTTTTTTTATAAATATCTTGAAAAGTGGAAGACAACACATTTGGATTTTGTCCTCATATTTGGAGTGTATTGATATATCTAGAAAAAATGAAAAGTTCAAGAAAAATAACAAAAAAAACATAAATTGAAATGGAAACCCATATAATCCACACATAACTGAATTTGTGGTGGCATCAAGACATCTGATAACCTTCATCTTTCTAAATTCAACTTCAAAATGTGAAAACCAACATTGAAATGCAACAACATTATTACAATCTCACCAAAATAAATGGATTGTATTACATTTGGTCCCAATTCATACATATGGGTCCTTCAAATGTATTATGTACAAACTGTCCATTCAAATCAACAAGGTGATAATGTTGTTAAATTCAAGTATACATGTATTGCAAGTTAGAAAATAACCAATCAAATTGGACTTTGTGACCATCTCAATAATTTAAAAGGACTTCAAGTTATAAACTAGCCATTTTTTATGGACTTTGTGACAATTTTACCAATTCAAATGAACTTCATTACAAACTAACATATCCAAATGGACTTTGTGACAATTTTACCAATTCAAATGAACTTCATTACAAACTAACAAATCCAAATGGACTTTGTGACAATCTCATTAATGTGAATGGACTTCCAACAACAAATTGACTAATCCAAATGAACTTTATTACAAACTCACCTATACAAATGGACTTTGTGACAATTTCATCAATACGAATGGACTTCTAGTGATATATTGACCAATCCAAATGGACTTCATGACAAATTATACATGTACAAATGGACTTTGTGATAATCTTGTCAATGTGAATGGACTTCCAATGACAAATTGACCATTCCAAACGGACTTTGTGACAATGTTACCAATGCAAATGGACTTTGAGTTACACGTTCACCAATCCAAATGGACTTTGTAAAAATTTCATTAATTCAAATGACTTCCAATTACAAACCAACCAATTCATTGGACTTTGTAACAATCATACAATTTCAAAAGGACTTGACATTACAATAAAAGCCATTCAACTGGACATTATTACAATCTAACCAAACTTTATGGACTCAATGTATAAACTTTATAGAGTCCAAGGTGATTATGTTCACAATGGTCCACATAAATCAACAAGTTTAAATAACCAATATCCATGTTTTGACAACCATGTTAATGAATCCATGTGAATTAAAACAATGCAACAAAACTTATCCACTTAAATAGAAATTAAAAACAATCCATTCATTTGCAAAATGAATAGAAAGACAAACTCACATTTGTGAATAAGACTATTTTGATCAAGGATTGAGGCCACTAGACTTCATACAAGTCAATTCCAAGATCTAATGAACAAATAACTAACCCAAGCTAAAACTTCAAAGACATGAATCAAAAGCCAAAAATTTGAAGATATGTAATTCATAATTTATCTACTCAAATAGACAAAAATTAAATATTACAGAATTTATCCACTTAGATAGACAAAATTGAGAATTGTAAAACTTATCCACTTAGACATACAGAAATCAAAATTGTGAAATTTATCCACTCAAATAAACATAAATTCGAAATTATAGAATTTATCCATTCAAACAAATAGAAATTGTAAATTGTAAAACTTATCCACTTAGATAAACAAAAATTGAAAATTACAAAACTTATCCACTTAGATATAGAAAATTTAAAACTTAAACAAACATAAATTGAAAATTGAAGAACTTGTCCACTTAAATAGATAGAAACTAAAAACTATAGAATTTATCCATTTGGACAGACAAAAATTGAAAATAGTCCATTGATCTACAAAGTGAATAAAAAACAACTCACATTTGTGAACAATACTATTTTGATAAAGGATTGAAATCATTGGACTCCATATAAATCTTAATTCCAACATATGATGAACACATAATTAAGCCAAGAGTTGTTGGACTTTCCAATTTTTCTAAATTAAAACTTCAAAGATATGAATCAAAGGCAACAAATTTGAAGGTAAAACAATGTAATGGAACTTATCCACTTGGACAAAAATTGAAAACAATCCATTCATTTGCAAAATGAATAGAAAAACAAACTCACATTTGTGAACAAGGTGATTCTGAACAAACATTGAGATCACTAGACTTCATACAAATCAATTCCTCAAAATTCTAATGAACAAATAATTAAGGCAGGTTGTTTGACTTTCCAATTTTCTAAACTAAAACTTCATAAAAATGAATCAAAAGCAACAAAGTTGAAAGTAAAAATAAACCTATGTTTCCATGAAGAAATGAATAGGTTTTTCATCACCATAATTTGAAATTGGTTGTGCAAACCTAATGGTTGATGAAGATTGCAATATGGATTTTAAAAAACAAATTAACAACACAAATGAACCAACGAAAGATCTTGTGGACAAGGTGAAAACACATTACAAGGGGGCCATTTTAGGCAAAGAAAAAAAAAATTGGGTATATTTTGGGGGCAATTTTTCTTTGAATTCATCTAACATTTTGATAGACATATAAAATGATTCTTGATATAAAAGCCTCTAACATAATTCTTGTCATCTTCAAATGAATTTTTTTTTTCCGACAAAATGTTTTTTTTCAACACATTTATGCTCGTTTGAATAAAAAACTTGTTTAGATGTTTTTTGTGAAATCACATGAGTCAAACTTTTCAATTGTAATTGGAATGGTACAATTATTCATATTCAATATATGACTAAGTACTTCATAAAAATTTGAAATTATTTGAATCATTTTTTGGGTATGTTTGCATTTTGCAATATATTGTGACAAACATATTTTTTTCACAAATATATTTTTATTCATTTAATATTAATCAAAAAAGTAATTTCCTTTGACAATTACATTATTTTACAATTGAATAACCTTATTTTGAATGTAACTTATGAAAACCTCTTTTAATATTGGTTTGGTGGAAGTTAAAAGTTGCACAATTTTGAAAAACAATATTTGTTACAACATTTTTTGGCCACCGTACTCAGGGGGGACATTTAATGTAAAGTTTGGGACCTACTTGCATTAAATGACCATTTTGAAAAAGGGTATTAGATAGTTTTCCAACCTATTTTTTATCACATTATTATTATTTAATTATTTAATATATACATATTAAAATCACCTTATACTAATTATAATCCATTATTTTAGATTATTACATACCCTATATTATAATTACATTGATTATTTGAATAAAATGTACCTTCCTTTTAAACTAATTAACTTATAACGTTTACCCAACAACCAATATATTTCACCTTATATTTTTACTCATATATATTTTACTCTTTCTTATTAACTTGTCCCCCCCGGGCCATCGTAATGTGCTTTCACCTAGCAAAAAGTTCTTGATTTTTAGAAGATATTAAATGGATATTAAATATAGCAAATGCTAAAAATATTAATTAGATTTTAGGTTAAATATGAAATATCAAGTTTAGCTATAGTTGGTTTAACATCACCATCAACTTGATTTCCTTGATTGTTATACATGTACCTACTTAAATTATTCATGTAAAATTTACAAAAAGTATAATTAAAAAAAAATCATTGCAAGTGATAATAATTTCCAATATCCATAAATGAATTATTTCACATGTAAAAATCTTGTGCCCATCTCCATCCAAAACATTGATATTAGAGAAAAATATTTCAATTTAGATCCTTCTATGTAACCACCATTTCAAAAAAGCCACAAAACTTTAATGCCATATTTTGTTCCTTCCTCTTCAAGAATAGCCCTCCATCATCCATCAAAAGCATAGAACCAAAATTTCTACACTTTTACTAAGTTCTTCATCTTGTTCAAACTCTTTTATGACCTTTCAAAGATCTAACCTTTTTTTTACCTCGATAATTGTTTTGATACATAATGGTATATCAAAGCCAAGCTCCCTTTGCTCTTGTATATTTTTCATAGCATCTTGAATATGTAGGATTTCAATTGAACAATTGGATCTACACACATTTTCAAGTCATTAAATGATTTTTTCTTCAAAACATTTCAAAATTTTCTTTCTATGTCATTATATTAGATTATCTTGGGAATAATAAAATAATCAATTACCTTGATGATTTGACATAGGTCATTGCATCATGTGTTATTGCTAGTCCTCTTTGATGTAAGGTGGTCTTATGTTTCTTCATCTGATTATGATCAATTAGTTACACATGTCCATTGCAACTGATTGAACGTAATAAACATGTGAACATAATCACATGTGGCCTACATGCACACTATATAAACCATTTATGATCACAAAACAAATTTGTTTAATTAATTTTGTATACAAACTTATCAAAAATTCCAAACTTGAATTAAAAAGCAAATTGAATATGAAATAATGGAATTACTTTTTTTCTTCTCTTAAATGATGTATTGAAAAAATGTTTTATTATTAAAAAATACAACCCTAATATGCTAATGAGTATAGACATTCAATTTATTAATAAATATACCAATTTTGAATACAAAACATTATAAGTATGAAAATAATAACCTAAATGGCTATTACTTTACATTTTATATAATGTTATAGTATTTAACTACATCTTACACCTTTGATATATTAAAAGAATGTTTTATCATTATGAAAAACAACCCCATATGCTAAAAGCATATGCATTTGATTTCTTAATAAATTAAACATCTCTCCAACATTAAGTACAAAACATTATAAATATGAAACTAATAGTTTAAATGGTTATTATTTTACATTTTTTATAATGTCATTAGACTTAACTACATATTTAGTGTGTGGGCATTATCAAAATAAAATTATATATATATAACCCCAAATTTTCCATCATAATAATAATATAATAATAATAAAAGTTCACTTGTTCTCCTTATTCATGAACAATATTGTCTTTTGAAAATTTCTTTGCATGTTGTCCATTTTGTTTGTTGTGGTTATATTGATAATACTAGCTCCCACCTCTAATCACCCACAATTAATTGCCAATAGTTTTTTGCACCTACAACCACAATTCACTAATATTTTAGCAAATTTTCAAACCTATATTAATTATCAAACAATTTTCAATTGCAAATTCAACAAATTTGAAATGTGCCCTTGAATTTGTATATTTTCCACAATGTGGTAGAAATATTGTAATATCTTGCCAAGCACAAATTATAAACATTTTTAAATTGCAGAAAAATTTCAAATTTTAGTGTCACGAAAGAGAAACATGGTCTTTGATGTCTTACAAAATGAATGTCAGGTAATTGATTTAATCATATGCATTTTCATCATTTTTATTTTTTAAAGTTATCACTTGTCTTTTTTTATCACGAGGTTTCATGTCATTATGAAATATTAAAAAAATTTATATGACTAATTTTTAAAATTGAAGTTTGTTTGATAAACATACAAATAATTAGCTTCAATTCTTTTTAATCTTACTAAAATGAGATTAAAAAAAAATTGATTTGAAAGATTATGCAATAATTGATTAAAATAAAACACATTAATTTAAAAATAAATTAAAATTTTAATATAATTTTGTTTTGAGATATAAATTTTTTCAATTAATTTGATGTTATTTTTAAAAATTCAATAAAGCTTTGATGAAAATTTGATAACAAAAATCATAATGAAATTAATTTATAATTGATTAATTTTCTTGTATTGTTGTTGTTTTTTATGTTATAAAAAAATATTTTTCACCTAAGAATAATAGACATGCATGTATAATTTTAGCTTTACCAAACATGTATGGGGGCAAACACAACTAATTCCAAATTTAATTGTATGTGTTCATTTATTGACACAAATAAATGGGAACAATTGGGGTGTTTTTTAAAATGTGTTGATATTCATGTTAAAGTTATCAAACATAATTATGGAAACAAAACTATGTGAACAAATTTTAGTTTAGTTTTTGAAATGTGATTAAAAATTTCCTCAAAAATAAAATAAAGATGTAGGCTTGTAGATTTGTGATGATGTGAATTGTGATATTGGCAACTAAAATTCAAAAGTGGCCAAAAGTAATTTATGGCCAAAAAGATGGCAAATGATGCAACATTTTGGAATTATCATGGTAGGTTTTTCAAGTTCGAGACTCAAATGCCAAATAATTATTTTATTTTTCAAAATCCCAATTCAACAATTTTTAAAAAATGAATAATATATGAAAATTTGGCAATAAATATAGGCAACTTCTTTTGTAGGTTCCTTGAACTCTAATCTTCTAACATAATGAGACTAATATATATATATATATATATTTCCCCTCCTTTATCATTTCTTTAAATTTCAACTTTTCAAACATTTAATTTTCTTAAAAATAGAAAATTTCAAAAATAATTTAATTACTAGGGAACCTAAAAAGGGACTACAATATAATATCTTCAATTATTATATACCCACAACTAATTCTTGGCACAAAATAATTAGCAAAAGATGTATGTACCTGAATTTTTATTTTTATTTTTGATATTTGTTGAAAATTTTGAAAATTAAAAACCCATTGAGTTACTATTACAAATGCACAACGCCAAATGAATTTTGTATCTACTTAATTGGCGCTGAATCGTTTTCTAGGGTTGGCGAAAAGTGGCGAAACTCTCTCACCTCCCGTCGTCTTCACTCCACGACCTAAAACTCCTTGAAGCAGCAGCAAGCGCGTTGTTGTTGTTGTTGTTGTTGTTGGGAAGACGACGTTGCTGCTGCGCGCTCCCTCACTACTCTTGCTCTTCCGTCGAGCGTAGGTGAAATTGCAACTCCTTCACTTCCTTCCTTCCTTCCTTGGACGCTCTTTTCTGCGACTCGTCTACCAGGTCAGTGCTTCTCTCTTGCTGTAGAAGATGATGATGATGATGATGATGATGATGATGATGATGATGACGATGGGAGTCAGGGAAGTCCGTGTGAGATTCAATACTGTCTCTCTTTCTCTCGTCTGTCGTTGCTGAGAGATCTAGTAGTAACCAGGGGGCTGGAAGGAAGGTAAGAGTGTGGAGGAATTCTCCCTCTACAAGTTTCACAAAACGGCATGCAGGAATTGAGGGTGTGTTTTATGGTGAGATTTAGGGTTACGATAGAAAGCCGGGGAGGCACAGAAGAAGAGAGATGGAGTTCAGATGTGGAGATGGAAAGAAGGTACGAGTGTGGAGGAATTATCCCTATACAAGTTTCATAAAGCGGCATGCAGGAATAAGGGTGTCTTGTTTATGGTGAGATTTAGGGTTACGATAGAAAAGCAGGGGAGTTAGGGAAGAAGAAATATGGAGTTCATCATATGTGGAGATGGGAAGGTAGAGTGTGGAGGAATTCTCCCTATACAAATTTCACTAAACAGCATGCAGGAATGAGGGTGTCTTATTTATCATGAGATTTAGGGTTACAGTAGAAAGGCAGGGTTGTCAGAGAAGAAGAAAGATCTTGGGAGTTGGAGGGAGGATGAGAATGATGAGAGAAGATGAGGTTTGGTCCCTTGTTATTATTTTGTTAGGGTGAGGGAATCTGGTGTCTATTGATTGAGGACCAATCTGGGTAGGTCTGTTGTTGATGGCTTTTGATGGGGGGATGTGTGTTTTGTATTCTCTTTGTTGGATGTATCTTTTCCTAAGTTGGATCTGCTGTGGCTTTTTTTTTTTTAATTGTGTCTTTTTCCCCTTGTTCAGTGATTGAATCAGGCTCTTCAAGAAAAAGTGGCATCACCTGGTGAACGAAATCCCAGTTTTATCAGTAGGTTTCATTGTTGACAGTAAGAGCAAAGGGGGTTGGGGAAGCAAACTTGGAGACTTGGTTCATGATTGCAAGAGAAGCTTCAACTTGTGCAGTCTCATAGAGCAAGTGAGAAACCATGGTTGTAATGTGATCGGGCAAGCAGAAGAAGAGTGCAAGTGGGAGTCTCATAAGGAAAGGCGTCCTTTCCATTCAGTGGATAACTTTCGAGAGAGGGAAGGAGGATCCTTGCAGGACTGCAGAATGGGGGTTTTATTGTCAAGGCTATGGTTCTTCATGTTTCCAGCAAAGGAGTACAAGATTGTGGTAGTTGGGCTGGACAATGCTGGCAAGACAACAACTCTTTACAAATTGCATTTGGGAGAGGTGGTGGTCACACAACCTACTGTTGGCAGCAATGTTGAAGAACTTGTGTACAAAAACATCCGCTTTGAGGTATGGGATTTGGGGGGCCAGGAGAGGTTGCGGCCATCTTGGGCAACTTACTATCGAGGAACTCATGCAGTGGTGATGGTGGTTGATAGCACTGACCGGGATAGAATTGCAATCACCAAGGATGAGTTGTTCAAGTTGTTGCAACATGAAGAATTACAGCATGCAGTGGTGCTAGTCTTTGCAAACAAGCAGGACCTTAAAGATGCTATGACACCAGCGGAGATCAGTGATGCTCTCTCATTGCATACCATTAAGAAGCACGATTGGCACATCCAAGCATGTTGTGCCCTAACAGGGGAAGGATTATGGGATGGGTTAGGTTGGATTGCTCAGCATGTCACAGGAGCCCAAGTGGTATCCTAGGAAGCAATAACATGGGTCAGTTCACTTCTTGTGTGTCTTACAGGCTCTACCTTGGAATTAGCCTACTTTCTTATTGGAAACAAGCATATGCAGTACTCAGTTTTGTTGGTTTCAGACCATGACACCCAAGAAGCCCATATAGTTATCACACGTGTTCTGCTAATTTCTCCATCAACGACAGCAAGCACATGATTATCTGAACGGGGTCTGTGGGTTTGGCATGACCAGCATGGACACTTCATGTGAATTGTGAGGTCACAACCCTCTCTCTCTTGTTTGGAAAGATGTAGCCTGCAGTTGTTCAAATGTCTGGGTGATATTAGGCAAATGCCAGCACTCTTTTGGCTTTAGTTTAGATTCTGGTTAATAACAAGCATGTACTCTATTATTAGATGTCTTTTCCATAAACCATAACCATTAGTAACATTGGAGTGGATCCACTCAATTCTCCATTGTTGTTGCTGTATGCTGGAGATTCAATGCTAAGATGTTTTCCTTTATAATATATGGGTGTGCACAGCAGATTGAGAGAGGATAGGAGGTAGAAATTAGATGCATGTACAAAATAGTGGACCATGATTTGCTTGGGGTCCTAAGCAGCAGCTGTCATGCAGCTTGCTTGCAACAATTGTGGCCATCTTGTTTACGCAGTTGGGTTTCATCTGTTTGAATTTGCTTTCAAATTGATGGACAGAACTCAGACAAATTCCCTAGAGTATTTGGAGGGCACCTTATATGTGGGAACAACATCCCTTCTGGAAAAGAGGAGGGACGGTAGACCTCCTACTACTTAGAAGATTGAGGGATCTTATGCATACTTCCTTTATAAGTAGGTGTAGTATCTATCCCTCTCTTAATGAGTGGGTGCAACAATACTCCCCCTCCTACACCTAATTCAAAGACAAAATTTTAAAATAAAAGTTATTTGAATTTGATCAATGTCCAAGTTCATGATATGCTCTCAAATCAAGTTTGTTGAACTTAAATACAAACTTTTTGTATTGTTTGTAAGTTAATTGTAGCATCAAGCTTAATCTTGGTTTGTTTTTGGCGGTGTCATGCAACTTGATGTTGAACTTTGGGGGAGGGGAGGGGAGTGGGGAGGATTCCACTCAGTTTGGAACCTTGCTCAAATATTACACTCATGATCATAAAATTTAAATTTGGAAATCAATTAACTAATAGAGTACATTTCATAGATTTTTTAAAATGATTACCTAGAAAGTTTGTATTCATGAAAATCATTATAATAATTGTTTATCATGTAAAATGGTTTAAATATAAAAAATACATTCTCTACCATTGTAAATGTTTAATAATATCAATATCTCTAATTTATTTCTTCACAATGTGTAAATCAAAAGTATAAGTAATGAAAGTTGGAGCTAATGCAAATGCCATCATAATATTTGAATATTTTGAAAATCGTATGAATTATATTCAATTGACATCATATCACCTTGCATTCATCTAGAGCTTTTTCCCCGGCCACAGGGTTTTAGTGATTGATGATTTTCATACTCTATTCATTGCATTGATTTTTTTGGGTGAATTTTTGCCATTTTGCAAAAAAAATATTCTAATACAAATTCTTTATGTTTTGAAAGAAACCTTGAAGAAACAAAACTTGAAAAATTGCCAAAAATCATCACAATTGCATTAAGTATGAAAAGGTGCTTAAAATTTTTCTATTGCCATATTTTTAATATCACCAAATTTGGTTAAATATTCTTATGGATGATCACAACTTGAGC